>Ga0272441_10001641_pt1 | contig 47211 bp, 34 predicted proteins | sample SSMProp6N_FD_193582 | JGI IMG/M metagenome (GOLD analysis project Ga0272441, IMG submission 193582) | Marine sediment archaeal communities from Little Sippewissett salt marsh, Falmouth, MA, United States - SSM-Prop-6N | ecosystem: Environmental > Aquatic > Marine > Wetlands > Sediment ... | reverse complement strand
GGCGTACGAGGACGCGCTTGTCGTTGCCTACGGACGCTAGAGCCGAGCCACTGCATGAAGCTTGTTTCTGAGAACGGAGGTAGTCGCATGAAGCGAGCAGTAGTTCTTGTAGCAATTCTGGCAATCGCCGGCGTGTTCGGGCTGATGGCCCTCGGTCAGGGCTATGACGCACAGCCTGCCGACGCGAGGATCATCGATTTCGCGGACGGCACGTGGGACGATATCGTCCCTGCGATGGAATACGGCGTGCAGGGCGGAACCGTGTGGATTTCGTCGATCAGCAATCCGCGCAAGTGGAATGACGTGACGGCGAACGAGACGTCCACCACCCAGTACACGAACCAGATGTTCCGCGGACTGGTGAACCGCCACTACGCGTCGGGCGCATGGCTCGGTGAGATGGCCAAGTCTTGGGAGATCTCCGAAGACGGCCTGACGGTCACCTTCCATCTGCGCGAAGGCATCATGTGGTCGGATGGCGTGCCATTCACCGCCGACGACGTTCTGTTCACCTACAATGACCTCATCCTGAACGACGATGTCGAAACCGACTCGCGCGACGGACTGGAGCTTCCCGATGGGACGTTCCCGATCATGACGAAGTCGGACGACTATACGATCGTCGTCGAGATGTCGACGATCTTCCGCCCGATCTTCAACCAGATTGGCTTCAACATCATGCCGAAGCACAAGCTGGCGCAGTACGTCCACAAGCTGAATCCGGACGTCCCGGTGGGAACGTTCAACGAAGCGTGGGGACTCGACACCCCGGTCGAGGAACTGGCTGGCCTGGGTCCGTACATCGTGGAGAGTTGGGCGCCTGACTTGAACGTCACGTTCAAGCGGAATCCCTACTACTTCAAGTACGACGTGAATGGAACGCAGCTTCCGTACGCCGACAACTACGTCGTCGTCACCGTTGCGAGCATGGACGTTTCCTTGCTCAAGTTCCGAAACGGCGAACTCGACGCTCTCGGCATCCGCCCGAGCGACGTCCCGCTCCTGAAGCGCGAAGAGGCGACGAAGGGCCTGACGGTCGGGATCGGCGGCGGCGCTTTCGGTACGCTGTGGGTCTCGTTCAACGAGGACTACGGCCTCGACGAAGGCGATCCGGTGAAGGACCAGTTCAGGGCCCTCTTCCGCGACATCCGCTTCCGCAAGGCCTGTTCGCACGCGATGGACAAGGTCTCGATCATCAACAACCTGTACAACGGCCTTGCCAAGCCCCAGTGGGCGTTTGCCAGCACGGGCGGCCCGTTCTACGCCGGTCGTGACGTCTATGGTGGCCCGGTCACGGAGAGCAACGCGGTCAGCTACGAGTATGACCTCGACATTGCGCGAGCGCTGCTCGATGAGATCGGCATCCTCGACACCGACGGCGACGGAATCCGCGAGTTCGCGGACGGCACGCCGGTCGAGTTCGAGCTGAACACCAACGCAGGCAACACGCTGCGCGAAGGGTTCTGCCTCATTCTCCAGGAAGACTGGACGAACATCGGTCTTGGCGTGAACTTCCAGCCGGTTGACTTCAACACGCTGGTTACGCGTCTGCTCAGCGGCCCGCTCTACCAAGCGGTCTGCCTCGGCCTGACCGGCGGTCTCGAACCGCATGGTAGTTCGAACGTCCAGAAGTCCACCGGTGGACTCCACTTCTGGCACTACTCCGGCGCGGACGAGCCGTACGACTACGAAGTCCGCATGGACGAGCTGTTCGACCTCGGTGCGGGTACGTTCGACAATGACGAAGCGTTCGAGTACTACAAAGAGGCGCAAATCCTCTTCTCGACGCAGAATCTTGGTATGCTGTTCTCAGTGAACCAATCCTCGACGTTCGCGCACTACAACTACCTGAGGAACGCGCAGCACCAGATAGCGCAGATCGGGTCTCCGCAGTCGCAGAACGGACGCGGATGGGACATCGTCTGGTTGAACAACCTGTAGCGAGCACTTCAATGGGGGTGCGGCTATGGCCGCACCCCCGCTTCTTCTCTTCTTGTGAGGAAGCACCGCTCAATCGGTAGTTGTAGCCTAGTCAAGACCTGGAGGAGACAGGATGCTTACGTACATCGTGCGGCGCGTGCTGTACATGATCCCCCTGCTTCTGATCGTGTCGATCATCTCTTTCACGCTGATCCAGATCATGCCGGGTGACTACCTGACCCGAAATCGGCTGAATCCGTATCTCAGCCAGGAGACGTTCGACCGCATTGCCCGCATGTACGGGCTTGACCGGCCGTTCATCGAGCGGTACTGGGCGTGGCTCAAGGGCATCATCACGCGCGGCGACTTCGGGTTGTCATTCGAGACGAAGAACCCGGTCTTCTTCACGCTGTTCATGGGGGACCGCCTCTTCTGGACGCTGATCGTGACGGTCTCTACACTGATTATCACGTGGTCGATCGCGATTCCCTTAGGCATCTACTCCGCAACGCACAAGTACAAAGCGAGCGATCACACACTGACGTTTTTCGGGTTCCTGGGGCTCTCGGTTCCGAACTTCTTCTTTGCTTTGGTGTTGATGTGGTTCCTTGTCGCGGTTCTTCGCGTGGGGGATCACGGTCTCGGCGTCAGCGGGCTGTTCGACAACAGGTTCATGCATGCTCCCTGGTCGTGGGCCAAGGTGGGAAACCTGTTGTGGCACATCTGGCCGGCGTGGGTCGTGATCGGCACAAGCGGCATGGCGGGCTTGATCCGCTACATGCGAGGAAGCTTGCTGGATACGCTCTCGCTTCCGTATGTGCAAACCGCGCGGGCAAAGGGGCTTCAGGAGAAGATCGTCATCTACAAGCACGCCGTGCGGAACGCAATCAATCCACTGATCAGCCTCCTCGGGATGACCCTTCCGAATTTGGTTGCCGGATCTCTGGTAACGGCGATCGTTCTCAGTCTCCCGACGGTTGAACGAACCTTCTGGACCGCTCTCCAAGCGCAAGACGAGTACGTGATCATGGGCGGTCTGCTGTTCTTCAGCTTGTTCCTCCTCATCGGGAACCTGCTGGCCGACATCATGCTGGCGTGGGTTGACCCGCGGATCCGATACGACTGAGCCAAGAACCTGTAGCCTCGAAACGAAAGAAAGGACGTCGGATGGCAGGAATCTTCAGACGAAGCGCGAAGAAGACTGACGATGCGGCCGCACCGGAGTTCAAGAGTAGATCACAGGGCGAACTGATTTGGCGAAGCTTCCGTCGCCACAAGGTTGGACAGGTCGGGACTGTCCTTATCCTGATCTTCCTTGTTTGGGCGGTTTTTGCGGAGTTCTTTGCCCCGTACCATTACGCCACACAGTACAGGGACTACTCTTTCGCCCCGCCTTCGACGCTTCACTTCCGAAGCGAGGATGGCTTCACGATTCGTCCGTTCCTGTACAACGTAGTTCGAGGGTTCGACCCCGAGACCTACCAGCAGAAGTACGTCCCTGACACGACGAAGAAGTACTTCGTTCGGTTCTTCGTGCGCGGGTTCGAGTACAGATTGCTGGGCCTGTTCAAGACGAACATCCACCTATTCGGAGCGGAAGCGGAGGATGGCAGCAGCATTCCGGTCTTCCTGCTGGGAACGGACAATTTTGGCCGTTGCCTCTTTTCCCGCGCATCCGTTGGGGGAAGGGTCTCGCTTGCGGTGGGGCCGCTGGTTATTCTTTTCGCCTATCCGATTGCGATCGTGATGGGTGGCATCTCCGGGTACTACGGACGCGGCGTGGATATGCTGATGCAGCGAATTGGAGAGGTGTTCCAAGCGATTCCGGGGCTGCCGATTCTGCTGGCAATGGGGGCGGCGCTTGGTGGCCTTGGGCTGAGTTCGGTGCAGGTCTTCCTCGGGATCATCATCTCGCTGTCGTTGATCAGTTGGGCCGGACTGGCACGCGTCATCCGCGGTCAGGTGCTGTCCATCCGTTCGATGGACTTCGTGACGGCCGGCAAGGCGGCGGGCGCTGGCGATTTGCGAATCATCCTTCGCCACATCATCCCAAACGTCACGAGCTACCTCGTCGTTGCGGCAACACTGACCATCCCGGGGATGATGCTGACAGAGGCGGCTCTGAGCTTCTTGGGATACGGCATTCGAGAGCCGATGACGAGTTGGGGGCAGCTTCTCAATGCTGCAACCAACATCGCGGGGATCGAGCAGCATCCGTGGTTGTTGATACCGGGGCTGTTCATTGTTGTTTCAGTATTGGCGTTCAACTTCGTGGGTGATGCGTTGCGAGACGCTGTCGATCCCTACAGCATCACGTAGCAAGCGAACCTCGCGGGGCTGATGGTGGTGACACAGGAACTCAGGGTGAAGAGGTCCGACACGCAAAGGAGGATCGGCTCATGACGCGTCTTAGAGGTTTCGGATGGCTGTTGGCATTGGTGATTCTTGCTTCACTCCCGGTCTTGGCGACCGACACGTTGTCGATTGTCATCGAGGATGGAGCGACCTACGCGACATCGCGAAACGTCGATGTGGACCTGACCTATGAAGGGGAAGGGTTGCCGACGCAGATGCGCGTGTTCTCCGGGGAGTGGAGCGACTGGATGGGGTTCGAGCCTTCCCTCAGGGTGACACTTGACGGAGACGAGGGCGAGCGAACGATCCTCGTTGAGACGAAGTACTGGGTGGGCCTTGGCTGGCGTATTCGTTCCGCGGACGACAGCATCATCCTCGATGTGACGCCGCCGGAGATCGTCGCAATCCTCACCCCCGACGCCAATGAGTATGGCTGGTACAACGACGACATGACGATCCGCTTCGAGGCGACGGACAACGTGTCGGGCGTTGCCTATGTGACCGGTCAGACCACGTTCGGAGTCGTCGCCGATCACCTTTCGATTACCGGGTATGCGACGGACGCCGCGGGCAACGAGGCCTCCGTTACCGTCCGGAACATCAACATCGATACCACGCCTCCGACGTTGACCGCCGATGTCAATCCGGGGGTCGCAGCCGACATCTGGACGCCGGGACCTGTCGTCATCAACTTCGTGCCGGCTGATGAGCTGTCCGGGATCGCCTACGTGACCGGGCAGTTGACGGTGGAAGGGATCGGTGACCATCTGACGCTGGTGGGAATGGCGTTTGATAAGGCCGGCAACACAGGCTACGTCGACGTGGACGACATCAACATCGACAACAAGCTCGAGACGACGACGGTCGCGGTCGACCCCGACGTCCAAGGCACGATTGATATGGCGGCGAAGCTCGATGCGTTCGGAATCTACGACGCCGACTCGATTGCTGTCGGGGCCGCATTCGCCGACCCGGACCTGACGATCAGCCTTACCGTCGTTGGGTTCGATGCCGATACGGGCAACTACACCACGGTGATGGCGTTCAAGGCATGCGAGTACGCTGAAGTCAGCGGCCTCTACCACGCGACGCTGCCGATGGAACGACTCGTGTCCGGCGATACGTATGAACTGTGGTTCGAGGAAGTCGGCGGAGGCGAGACCCTGACGGTGCTCGTGACGATTCCGTAGAGCGGTGGTGCGAGCGGACGCCGTCGTCCGACTCACGAAGCGAACTGGGGCGCTCCTGCGACAGCTGGCGTGGGAGCGCCTTCTCCGTACGGTGTGGGCGGTTGCACGCACGCCGCGGATAGCACATGATCTAGGTGCACAGCAGCCTGTGCAGTGAGGGGGAAGCACTCGTGGAACGCATCGAACGGACGTTCATCGAAGAGGAGATGGAGCAGTCGTACATCAACTACGCGATGAGCGTCATCCGTGGTCGTGCGATTCCCGACGTTCGTGACGGCCTCAAACCGGTTCAGAGACGCATCCTCTATGGAATGCGTGAGCTCGGCGTCACACCCGGGAAGCCGCACCGCAAATCAGCCCGTGTCGTGGGTGAGGTCATGGGTAAGTATCACCCGCACGGGGACATGGCCATCTACGACACGATGGTCAACATGGCCCAGCCCTTCTCGTATCGATATCCGCTGGTCGATGGCCAGGGCAATTTCGGCTCGATCGACGGGGATCCTGCGGCGGCGACGCGCTACACCGAGGCCAAGCTGACGCCGATCGCGATGGAGTTCCTCGAGGAACTCGGCGAGAAGACGATTCCTTGGGTCCCCAACTTCGACGAGTCGCTCGATGAGCCGCTCGTTCTCCCGACGAAGGTCCCGAACCTGCTGATGAATGGAGCGTGGGGGATCTCGGTTGGGATGACGACACAGATTCCGCCGCACAACCTGACGGAGCTCGTCGACGGGCTGATCGCGTTGATGGATAACCCGTTCATCACCGTGAAGGAGTTGATGGAGCACATTACCGGTCCTGACTTCCCGACCGGCGGCATCGTGATGGGGCGCGAGGGAATCGAAGAGATGTACCGCACCGGGCACGGGAAGATGACGGTTCGCGCCAACGCCACGGTCGAGGACACGCAGATCGTCATCCACGAGATCCCGTACTTGGTGAAGAAATCGACGATTGTCGAGTCCATCGCCGACAAGGTGCACATCGGCCAGATCGACGGGATTTCCGATCTGAGGGATGAATCGGACCGCGAGGGGATGCGGATCGTCATCGAGCTCAAGCGTTCGGCGACCCCGAATGTCGTTCTGAACCAGCTCTACAAGTTCACGCCGCTCGAGCGAACGTTTGCCGCGGTCTTCCTCGTGATCATCGACGGCAATCCGCGGACGCTTTCGCTGAAGGAGATCCTGACGTGCTTCATCGACTTTCGCCGCGAGGTCGTCCGCAAGAGGACGGAACACCGTCTCGATGTGGCGAAGAAGCGGGCGCACATCCTCGAGGGCTATCGAATCGCGCTTGATTCGATCGATCGCGTGATCGAGATCATCCGAGGGTCGAAGGACACCGCCGCCGCGACGAAGGTGCTGCAGGACGAGCTGGCGCTCTCCGACGAGCAGACCGATGCGATCCTCAAGATGCGGCTGTCGCAGTTGACGGCGATGGAAGGCGAGAAGATCGATGCCGAGTACGACGAGAAACTCAAGGCGATCGCTCAATACGAGGAGCTTCTCGCAAGCGACGTGATCCTCGATGAAACGATCAAGCGCGAGTTGCGCGAGGTCTCCGAGAAGCACGGTGATGGCCGACGGACCATCATTGCCGATGGAGACGGGAACGTCGATCTGAACGACTTGATCCCCGACTACGACCTGATGGTCAGTGTGACGAGCCGCGGGTACGTCAACGCGCCGCGCGCGACTGACTTCCGAAGTCAGGGGCGCGGCGGAAAGGGCGTGATCGGGCAACGCACGAAGGACGATGACTTCATCATCAACTGCACCCTCGTCAACGCACGCGATCAGCTGTTGTTCTTCACCGATCGCCGGCGCGTCTTCCGAACCCAGGGCTACAAACTGCCGTCGATGAATCGAGATGCGGCGGGGAAGAATCTCCGCACGTTCGTCTCGATGGAGCAGGAAGAATCGGTTCGTGCGATCCTCCCGGTGGCGAGCTTCAGCGAGCTCGAGGGCGAGCTCTGCCTGATGGCGACCGCCGACGGGATCATCAACAAGAATCTACTTGCCGACTACTCGAACGTCCATGTCAACGGGATCAACGCGTTGAACGCGGCCGATGAGGATCGGCTGGTCGACGTGACGATCAGCGAGGGCGGTGGGGAGCTGATCCTTGCGTCGAGGGGCGGGATGACGATCCGCTTCCGTGAGGAGGACGTACGGCAGACGAAGCGACCCTCCAAAGGCGTCATCGGGATACGCCTCGACGAGGACGATGAGGTCATCGGCATGGCCTGCCTCGGACGGGACATCACGATGGACAAGAAGCTCCTGATGGTCACCGAACGCGGCTACGGGAAGAGGGTGTCACTCGACGATTTCCCGATCCAAGGCCGCGGTGGCAAGGGTGTTCACGGGATCAAGCTCGACGACGATTCGGGCCCGCTTGTGAGTGTCGGTATCGTGACCGACCAGGACGAGATCCTGATCACCACCGAGCAGAAAGTGATCCGGATCACCGCGGGTGACATCAGCACCTACCGCCGCTACGCGCGAGGGGTTCGTCTGATCCAGCTCGAAGAGGACGACCGCATCGTCTCGGTCGTGCGAATCTAGCTCGGCGTGCCTGTCAGAAGATGAGGAGCATCCGATGAGCGAGGACTTCAAGGCGATTGTCGAGAACAGGCTGGCTGTCGGGGTCGAGCATCTCGTGCCGGTCGAAGAGCTGATCGCCAAGCTCGAATCCGCCGAGAAGGAGAAACGGCCGCTCCGCGTCAAGCTCGGGATCGACCCGTCGGCGCCGCATCTCACACTCGGGCACTCCGTCCCGCTGCGGAAGATGCGCCAATTTCAGGACCTGGGCCATACCGGCGTGCTGATCGTCGGCGACTTCACCCGTCGGATCGGCGATCCGTCGGGCCGCTCGTCGACGCGATCGCTGATGTCCGAAGAGGATATCCATCGGTTCATGGAGACCTATTCGGAGCAAGCGTTTAAGATTCTCGATCCGGACCGGACCGAAGTGCGCTACAACTCCGAGTGGCTCGGCGAGATGTCGCTTGCCGACGTGATCCACCTGTCGGCGAAGTACACCGTGGCGCGGATGCTCGAGCGGGACGACTTCGCCAAACGCTATGCGGAGGGGCTGCCGATCAGTGTGCTGGAGTTCCTCTATCCGCTGGCGCAGGCCTACGATTCGGTGGCGATCGAAGCCGACGTCGAGCTGGGCGGATCCGATCAGCTGTTCAACCTGCTCGTCGGTCGCGACATCCAGCGGGAGTACGGACAGGCACCCCAAATCGTGATGACCGTGCCGCTGTTGATCGGGCTTGACGGGGAACGCGCGATGAGCCAGACGACCGGCAACTATGTCGGAATCAGCGAGGCGCCGGCCGAGATGTACGGGAAACTCCTGTCGATTCCCGACGCGCTCATTTGCGACTACTACCTCTTCTTGACCGATGTCGACCTCAACGAGGTCGATCCGATGATCGCCGAATCGCCACGCGACGCGAAGCGCAGACTCGCGAGAGAGATCGTCACGATGTACCACAGCGCCGAGGCGGCCGCCGAGGCGGAATCCGAATTCGACCGTGTCCACATCAAGCACGAACGCCCGACGGATGTCCCGCAGATCGAACTCGATCGCAGCCTCGTGAAGGACGATGGAACGATCTGGATCATCGATCTTCTCCAGGCCACCGGGCTCATCAAGAGCCGTGGCGAAGCCAAGCGGCTGATCTCCCAAGGCGGCGTCAAGATCAACGAGGCCAAGGCCGAGTCCGCCGACACCGACCTCCCGTTCGACCCGCCGATGCTCGTCCAGGTCGGGAAGCGATCCTTCGTCGAACTCGTCTGAAGAGCCAAAGGAAGAGGCGCCGCCTTCGCGGCGCCTCTTCGCTTCTTCCGCATCGAATCCTGAGCTACTCCGATGCCTCGTTCGTGTCCGTGTCCGTGGCGACCGCCGCGACGAGGCCCTCCGGGAAGGCAGCCGTCTTCAGGATGATGTTCCGCGGGCACTTCTCGATCGCATCGGGTGCGGGTGTCGTCGAGAACTGCGGCAGGTCCTTCTCGTCGTTCCAGATGACCTCGCCTCCCTCGGAGGCCTTGACGCACATCCGGCAATGGATGCAGCCGACGGAGCACTTCTTTCGACCGGCGATGTCTTTTCGCTGGAGGTAGTTGCATCCGAGGTACTGCGGCGTATCGGCCGGCACGAGTTCGATCAGCCCGCGCGGGCATACCGCGACACACATGCCACAGCCGATGCACTTCTCCCAGTCGACGACCGCCACACGGCGATCGGGATCGATGGAGATGGCATCCTCCGGACAGACTTCGGCGCAATCGCCATAGCCGACGCAAGCGTAGGGGCACTCCTTCTCCCCTCCGGCGAGCTGAACGGCGGCGGCGCAGGTCTGCATGCCGTTGTAGGTTGCGATCGCCGGCGAGTCCCCGGTGCAATGCACCAGCGCCTTTGCCCCGGGCCCGGCGTTCGAAAGATCAACGCCGAGGAACTCCCCGAGCTTGGCCGATCCCTCCTCGTCCTTCGCCAGAATCCGACAGGGGCTCTGTTCCAGGACGTGCGCGTTTTTGGCCACGGCCTGGGCATAGGCGAAACAGCCTGGATGTCCGCAGGCGCCGCAGTCAGCCCCTGGCAAGAGCTCCTTGATCTCGTTAGCCATTTGCAGCGACTCATCCTCCTTTGGAAGGATTCGGTTGACGACGAAGATCGCGATTCCCGCGATCAGGCCGACGGCCGACAACAGGACGACTGCCAAGATTGTCGTGCTCATCCGACCATCCCCCCAAACGCCAGAAACGCGAGGCCGAGCAGGCCCGCGACGATGAACGCGATCGGCGCACCGCGGAAGACCCGCGGGATATCCGCCAGATCGAGACGCTCGCGTATGCCCGACATGATCAGCAGAACGAGCGTGAACCCGGCACCGGCGCCGAGTGCGGCGACGAGAGCCTGAAGGAACCCGTATTGCTGATCGATGTTGATGAACGTGATACCGAGCACCGCGCAGTTCGTCGTGATCAACGGCAGGTAGATCCCGAGCGCATTGTAGAGGGTCATGTTCGTGCGTTTGATCGTCATCTCGATGATCTGGACGAGTGAGGCGATCACGAGGATGAAGATCACCGTGCGCATGAACTCGAATCCGTAGGGAACGAGCAAGTAGTGGAAGAGCGGCCACGTGACAGCCGAGGCCACCAGCATGACCAACACCACCGCGATTCCCATGCTGAAGGCACTGGACAGCTTCTTGGAGACGCCGAAGAACGGACAGAGTCCTAGGAACTTCGACAGCACCATGTTGTTGACCAACGCCATGCCGAAGAAGATTGCTATGAGCTCACTCACAGTCACTCACCCCCATCCAGCGGAAGAACGCCAGCAGGACGCCGAGCACGAAGAACGCTCCCATCGGCAAGAGGAAGATCGACGCCGGGTTGTCCGCCAGTCCGGGAACGGAGAAGAGCCGGACGTTGAATACGTCGAGCGATCCCGAGCCGAGGACCTGACGGAAGAAGGAGACGAGGACGATCGCCGCGCCGAATCCGATCGACATGCCGATTGCGTCGGCGATCGACTGCCAGACGGTATTCTTGCTTGCGAACGCCTCGGCCCGCCCAAGGATGATGCAGTTGACGACGATCAGCGGGACGTACATGCCGAGCGACTTCGAGAGAGGCGGGACGAACGCTTTCAGCGCCAAATCGACGATCGTTACCAGCGTCGCGATCACGACGATAAACGTCGGGATCCGAACGCGGTTCGGAATCCACCGGCGCAACGCCGAGACGATCACATTGGCCGCAAGCAGCACGAAGAGAACCGACGCCGTCATGCCGAACGCATTGTCGATCGATGTGCTGACCGCCAGGGTCGGGCAAAGCCCGAGCAGCAGGATGAACGTCGGGTTCGCCCGGACGATTCCGTTGGCCATGTTCTTGAGCCAGGTACCCATGGCTATCCGCCTCCTTCCGCGTCTAGGTCGAGAATCCCTTGGCGCACGCCCTCGATGACCGCGCTTGTGCTGATTGTCGCGCCAGTGATTGCATCCACCGATCCACCGTTCTTGCGGAGCGCAAGCTCGTCGAGCGTCAGCCCGGGGAATTGCTCGAGGAACGACGCCTCGATGATCTTCGCGCCGAGGCCGGGCGTCTCCGCCTGACTGATGACGCGGATCCCTCGCAAGCTTCGATCGGCTTCGAGGCCGACGAGAATGTCGATCGGCCCGCCATATCCCGTGGCCTTCGACATCAGCGCATGGCCGGCTGGATCACCGTCGACAAGGATCGTGTAGATGCCCGTGTCGTCGTCGAGTTCGTACGCGCTCATCTCCGGGAAGAGCGTCGCGAGCATCTCCTGGACCTCATCCCTTTGCGCCTGAGCGATCCGTTCGCGCGTGACGCCGTCGATCAGCGTCAGAGCCACCACCGACGCGAGCACGACCAGCGTGAGGAAGAGGATCGGGTAGGCGCCACCTTGTGCCTTTGCCATCTCACGCACCCCCCTTGTTAGCGCCGCGCTTCGCCCGGACCACTCCGAGCGGGCGCGGCCTCGCGTACCGATCGATCAACGGAGTGAACGCATTCATCACGAGGATCGAGTAAGCGACCCCTTCGGGCATGTTGCCGAGTAGGCGAATCAGAACCACCAGGATGCCCGCCCCGACAGCGAAGATGATCTTCCCACGCGTCGTCAGCGGGCTCGTGACATAGTCGGTCGCCATGAAGAACGCGCCAAGCATCAGTCCTCCAGCGAGGATGTGGAAGACCGGATCCTGCCCCATGATCCAACTCAGCAGGAAGACAGTCGCAATGTAGAAGACGGGAACGTGCCACTTGATCAGCCCAAAGGCGAGCAGGATCGCCCCACCGATCAAGATCAGGAGGGCCGACGTTTCGCCGACACTGCCTCCGACATTCCCGAGGAAGAGCGCCTGGTAGAGTTCCGGCTTTGTCATCGTTGTCGCGAACCCCTCACCGAGGGGTGTCGCCGTTGTGACCGCATCGGCCAACCAAGACGTTGTCGGCGCGACCCAACGATTGAGCGCTCCGGCAAACGAGACCGACACGAAGGCCCTTCCCGCAAGCGCCGGGTTGAAGATGTTGTTCCCGAGGCCGCCGAACGCCTCCTTGGCGATCCCGATGCAGAAGATCGATCCGACGACGACGATCCAGAGGGGTGTGCGAGGCGGAAGGACCAACACGAACAGCAGTCCGGTGACGATTGCGCTTCCGTCCATGTGGAACGGCTGTCGGCGCATCTTCTTGGCGACCCACTCAACGAGGACGCACGAGAGCACGCCGACGGCAAGCATCAGCAGCGCGTAGAGGCCGAAGAAGTAGACGGCGCCCGCGGACGGCAGGAGCAATGCACCGATCACCAGGATCATGTCACGAGCGATCGATGTCTTCCCGTGAACGTGGGGTGCGGAGGACAGCGTTAGTGGATGGTTGCTCATGAGTTCCTCCCCGCCAGCGCTCGAAGCCTGTTCTTCCCGAGCTTGATATAGGAGACGATCGGGATGTTCGCCGGGCAGTCGTAGGTGCACGCACCACACTCGACGCAATTCATGATGTGGTAGTTGGCCAGGTCCTCGGTCATCGACTTCTTCACGTGGTTGACGAACATCAGCGGCATCAGGCCCATCGGACAGCGTTGTATGCACCGGCCGCACCGGATGCAGCCGTGCTCGACGCGCGTGTCCGCGGCCTTGACGAGCACGCAGTTCGTGCTCTTGACGAGCGGTGCGTCCGCAGAGGCCTGGGCGATTCCCATCATCGGGCCGCCGAAGACGATCGAATCCGCCTTGGCCGGCATTCCGCCACACTGCTCGATCAGGAGCGAAGCGGAGGCCCCGAAGCGCGAGATCAGGTTCCGCGGGTGCGCGACGATCCCGGCGACGGTCACGACGCGCTCGACGAGCGGACGCCCGTCGATCACCGCATCAGCGACGGCCGCCAGCGTTGCCACATTCTGGACGACGACGCCGATATCGGTCGGGAACTTGCCCTCCGGGACCTCGACTCCGAGTACGGCCTTGATCATCGTCTTCTCGGCCCCCATCGGATATCTCGCGGAGAGCGGCATCACGCGGACATCCCCCGGCAGATCGGCGGCACCGATCTCCTGGCGCATCCGCTCGATCGCCTTCGGTTTGTTGTCCTCGATTCCGATAAACGCCTTCTTGACGTCGAGGAGCTTCATCAGGATGCCGACTCCGGCGAGAATCCGGTCAGGCTTCTCACGCATCAGCCGGTCATCGGATGTGATGTACGGCTCGCACTCCGCGCCATTAACGAGCAACGCGTCGATTGATGAGCTTCCTGGAGGCCGGTTGACCTTCATGTGCGTCGGGAAGGCGGCACCGCCGAGTCCGACGATCCCCGCACGGGCGATCCGCGCGATGACCTCGTCGGGTGTCAACGCCTCAGGATCGGCGGGCTGCATGTCGATCCATGTATCTTGGCCGTCCCCTTCGATCACGATCGCGCCGATCGGAATCCCCGAGGTGGGGTTGATCACCGTGGTCGCTGGTTTTACCTCGCCGGAGATCGGCGCGTGAATCGGCGCGGAGCAGGCTCCGACCGCTTCAGCGACGACCTGACCGACAAGAACCTGATCTCCCGATTTGACGATCGGATTCGCCGGGGCGCCGATGTGTTGGCAGAGCGGGAGGACGACTCGTTCAGGAATCGGTGCCCTCTCGATTGCCGCCTCGGACGCACCCTTGCGTCCGGGGGGATGCACACCTTCCGCTCGCCGGATCCCCAGAACTTCGAGCAGGTCTAGCTTCATGTCCCATCCTTCTTCCGTACCTCATAGCGATCGAGGCCGGCGGAACGAGCGATCTCCGATGGATCGTCGTAGCCGAGCAGCATCGCCTCCACCCTCTCCAGCTTGTTGATTACCGCCAGCCCCTCTGCAGGCCCGAGAACGAAAACGGCCGTTGCCAGGGCATCGGCCTCCGTGCACGAAGGTGCGATCACCGTGGCGCTCGACGCGACGTACGCCGAGAACCCGGTTCGCGGATCCATGATGTGTCCGACCTGTGCCTCCGGATCGTAGTAGCGCAAGTAATTGCCGGATGTCGCAATGGCCCCGTCTCGAAGCTCGAAGCGGACGATCTCGTCCGCTTGACCTTCGGGATCGCGGAGCGCGACCTCCCAGGGGGCACCTCCCGGCTTGCCTCCGACTGCAGCGATGTCCCCGCCGGCGTCAACCAGAGCGTGGTCAATGCCGGACTCGCACAGAGCCTCGATCCCCTGATCGACGACGTAGCCCTTGGCGATCCCACCCAGATTGATCTGCATCCCGGGAGCGAGTTCGATCGTCGGGGGCTCGCCTTGGATCAGCATTCGATCGGAACCGACGAGTCGTCTTGCCGCCTCGATGGCCTCCTGCTGTGCCGCGGTATCGAGCTCCCAGAACTGGAGCTCGACATTCGGATCGTACTGCCACAGCGAGAGCAACGGCTCGATGGTTACGTCGAACGCCCCCTTCGTTGCGGCGAAGAATCCAATGGCGGCCTCGAGAATCTCGATCAGTTCGGGCGATGGATCCGCGAGACGGCCCGTGTCATTGAGGCGAGCCGCCTCCGCGTTGGGGTCATGGATCGATGCGATCGCGACCACGTCGGCCATGCGAGCGAATGCAGTCTCCATTGCGGTGTGGGCCTCGTCCTCGTCCCGTGCATACAGCGAGATCGACACGAGGGTGTCCATCATCTCGCGTTGCGCGCCGAACGGCGCCAGTTCGTCCGGGAAGAGGAACCGCTCGGCGACGAGGACCGCGGCGAGCGCCACGATGAGAAGCAGCGGCCACCATGAAGCGAACGGATTCCGCCCTCTCGCACCCGCACCCATTGGGTCGTCAGCCCTCCAAATCACGTCCTGGTCTGAACAAAATTGTATCGATTGCCCGTTTGGGCCACAAGCCGCGCGGCGAGATCGAAGCCCTACTCGACCGTGATCGGATACGTGATCGTATCGCTGATACCGCTGTTGTCGGTCACTCGAAGCGAGACGTCATGGGCACCCGGCGTCGGGAAGACGAACTCGGGGGTCGCGTCCGTCGAGTCGGTCGAGCCGTCGGCATTGAAGTCCCACGCATAGGAGAGGATGACGCCGTCAAAATCGAACGACGGCGTACCATCGAACATCACGATCTCACCGGCGAGCGGGATGCCTGGCATGTAGGTGAAGTCGGCGACCGGAGGCTGGAACGTGGTCGGCGGCGGAGGGAGTTCCGGCGGTTCCTCTCCTATGCTCAGCAGGTACGTCACGGTGTCGCTCAGGCCGTCGTCGTCCACGACGGTCAGCGAGACGGCGTAGGTTCCCTCCTCCTCGAAGATGTACTCGATCAGCGGGAGCTCGGAAGGGGTCTGGAGAGCACCCGCGAAGCTCCACGTGTAGGAGACGATCAGCCCATCGGCATCCGTCGAGACTCCACCGTCGAAGGCCAGCAGGGTTCCCGTGGCCGGTGACGACGGCTGGAAGCTGAAATCCGCGATCGGCGGGAGAAGCGGCTCGACGGGCTCGGCAGGTTGCTCCGCGGCTGCGACCGGAATGTCGAGTGTGTATGTGTCCTGGTTCCCGGCGTCGTCGGTGACGGTCAAGGAAACAGGATAGATTCCGCCGCTTGGGAAGCTGAATTCGGCGATCGCGCCGGTGGCGTCGATCACGAGATCGGCATCGAAATCCCAGTTGTAGCCGGCGATCACGCCGTCGAGATCCGTGGACGCTGATCCGTTGAACAGCACGGGCATGCCGGCCTGCGGATCGGCGGGCGAGTAGCCGAATTCGGCAATCGGAGGGTAGAGGTCGGTGGCAGGCTCCGAAAGAGGCTGCGCTCCGACGACGACAGTCTGAGTGATCGAACCTGTCTTCTCTTCATCGTCGGTCACGGAGAGCGTCACCGGATAGGAGCCGGCTTCGGTGAAGCGGTACTCGGCCATCGGTTCGATCGAGTCGATGTTGCCATCGGCATCGAAGTCCCAGGCAAAGGTGACGATCATTCCATCGAGATCAAGGGATGCTGTTCCGTTGAACAGGATCGGAGTGCCCGCCAGCGGGTCGAGAGGCGAATAGACGAATGCGGCCACGGGAGGCGACGGTTCCGCCGCCTCCTGTGTATCTCCCGCAGGTGGCTCGATCGCTTCCTGCTGGTCTTCGGCGGGCGGCTGGTCCGCAGGGCGGGTGACCTGAACCGTGTACGAGATCGTGTCGGTGTTCCCACCGTTATCGGTCACCGTCAAGGAGACCGGGAACGCCCCAGCGCCGTCGAAGCTCCACGTTGCGATGGCCGTTGCCGCGTCGACATCGCCGTCCTCGTTGAAGTCCCAAGCATAGGAGGCGATCAGCCCGTCCAGGTCGCTTGACAGCGTTCCGTCGAACATCACCGGGGCGCCAACTGCCGGCGCGGCCGGGGAGTAGAGGAAATCGGCAACCGGTGGATAGAGGGTCGATACACCGGGAGGGGGCGGAGCGGCCACGACGAGGTCGATCGTCAGCGTGTCGGAATTGCCGCCGTCGTCGATCACCGTGAGAGAGACCGCGTACGTGCCGGAACTCGAGAAGGTGTAACTGGCGACAGCGCTCGTGGCATCGGTCTCCCCATTGCCGTCGAAATCCCACACATGAGCGATGATCGTCCCGTCGAAGTCGAACGACGGGGTCCCGTTGAAGGAGACGGGCTCCCCCACCACCGGGCTTGCCGGGGCGATATCGAAGTCGGCGGTCGGAGGCTGGAACGTGATGATGACTTCGCGCGGACGGACGTAGCCGCCGAACGAGGCCGGCGAGAGGTCGCCGGTCTCGACTTCGATGGCGATCTCTGGAGCGGTGGTGAACTCGAACCGGTCGGGAAGGGATGTCGCATCGAGGGAAACGATGTAGCGCCCGGGCACGACATCCTGGAACACGTAGGCGCCCGACAGATCGGTGAACCGTTCGACGATCGTTCCTGCCTCATCGCGAAGCAGGACACGGACCTGGCTGAATCCGCTCTCGTCCGCGGTGGCAATCCCGTTGCGATCGATGTCCTCGAAGATCCGCCCGGTCAGCACGACGATGGGTATCAGCGGGATGTCGATCCATCGTGTCTCCTCCGCTTCGAGGGTGATCTCCAGTGGGGAGGGCGCAGCCGCATCGATCGGAAGTTCCGAGATCGTGATCGTGTAACTCTCCGGATAGAGCGGCGGGAATCGGAAGATGCCGTCCTCGTCTGTTGACACTTCGGTCTGGTCGGCGGCGATGACGATGTCCCCGGCTGGTGTGTCGGCAAGGCTGTATTGACCGTCGAGATCGCGATCGATATACGCCCTCCCCTCGATTTGTCCCTTGGTTACGAGGAAGGGTATCGGGATGCCGACGTTGCCGCTGAACGTGATTCCCCAGCCAAAGGAGACATTCGAGGAGTCGATGCGATCCCACGAAATCGAACCGTCGAACGCAATGTCCAGATCGTTGACGACCCGGATATCGAGCGATGCGGACAGGTCGAACGAGTCTTCGGATGTGCCAAAGGTGATCGAGGCCTGGTGCAGTGCCCCCTCAGGCCGGAAGCGGATTGAGACATCGGAGGATGAGGAGAGAACCGCTTGAGTTACGATGTCCTCTTGCTTCTCCTGCGTTAGCTCGAGGAACAGGTAGAAGAGGTCCATCGAGAGCCCCGCTCCCTGGCTGAATGCCGAGGTGCGCAGGTGGGTCGAGCTCACGTTGTCAATTCGGTCGGAGATCCTGCCCGAAAGCGAGTATGGGAAGACGCCGGATGTCTCGGAAAGGTCGACCGAGAGCATCGTGTCGATCTCACTCATCAGGGCCGGGTCATCGTAGCGATCCCAATCGAACGCCGCGATCATGCTCAGCGTAGGGCCGTCCTCCATCGGTGTAGCGCGGAGGTTCAAGCCCATCCCGTCCTGGATCTCGGTCGGAACCAGCGGATCTCCGATGACGTTGTCCCAGACGTGCTCGAGCGACACGCTCAGCGAGAGCGCATTCATGCGCAGGCGCTGCGAGATCTCGATCCCGGCGGAGTCAGCACGAGAACCCGGGAAGAAGGTCCCGACGGAGAAGACCGCGGCATCGAGGAAGTAGCCGCTTACATCGATGGTTGTCTCGAACAGGAACGCCCGGCTGGTGAGGCCGTTGTCGATTCCCAGCGCTCCCTCGAGTCGAATCGTCCAGTCCTCGAGGGGTTCGGCAAATGCCGTGCCACTCCAGATCGATGCGTAGTTCATCGATGTATCGCGCACGCCGTAGTATGCGAAGCCGGCATTCGCGCGTTCCGGTCCGAGTCCGAGATAGCCGGCGAACCGCGTCTCGTCGCTTCGTCCGCCACCGATGAAGCGGAGATCGTACAGCTCTTCATCGACGATCACGGAGCCTCCGCGGCAGGAGAGCCCGACCAGATCTGTCAATCCTTGCGAGACGTCGCCAATGCTGTACGTCGTCGGCTCTCGGCGGTACAGGATCGAGAACGACCCGAACTCGGGCTTGTCCTGACCGAGCGGATCCGATGCGCTGAAGTTGGCCGAGAAATATCCCCCCTTGACCTGGCCCGATGCGGAGAAGGTCAGTCGGCTCGAGAAGTCACCATCGAGCACGTCCTTGTCGAGCGATAGACGAATGCGCGCCGGCAGCTCCTCCATCAGCATTCCACCGACGAACTCCGGCCCCGGCGGAAGGATCGTCGTGAAGATTACGTCACCGCTTTCGAGTTCCTCGTAGAGCGTCGACACGACGTCGACCGTGAGCGTGTCCCGGCCGGAGCTGGCATTCTGCGGGATCTCGAGGAGGATCTCGATCGTTGCTCGCTCCTGTGGCGCAAGATCGAACGCCTCGGTGGAGAGGGTTGCGACGTAGCCGCCGGATGAGATGGCTTCGATGGCGTAAGAATCCTGAGCGTTCCCGCGGTTGACGATGATGATCTCGTATCGGATGCGTCCGCCCGGCGAGGCCCGACCGCCTTCCGGCACGACGAGCTCGAAGTTGTTGACGGGCGACACCGTCACCATGGCCGCGGCCGAGGCGGCGTCTGAGGGCACATCCTCGGCAGCGGCGGACACGGTGACGTCGTATGTTCCTGCAGGCGTGCCGGGAGCGATGGTGATCGTGACAAAGAAGGTCGACTCCTCGCCTGCCTCAAGAGGCACCCTTGTCGGGGCGTTGATGGTGCCCCAGCCGGCGGGAAGCGTGTAATCGAGCGCATAGTCGTGCGGATCGGTCGTGTCGTTGATCACAGAGAAGACGTGGGTGACGAACGCGCCGGGTGCCTCTTCCTGGGGTGCAGAAACGGCGGCGATCTGGACGGCGACTGCCGCCAGAGCGTTTCCCAGCATAAGGACGGCGAAACAGAGGATCGCCACCCGGATTCCCCTCAGACGCACCGACATGTCGCTTCAGGATAGGAGATCGGACGATCCTGCGTGCAGGAGCATGCCGGGTCGCTACAAGACATATGTCGGGCCTGCGGGTGACCCGATTCATCGGTCCAGAAGGGGATTGCGGGCCAAATGTCCTTGTGACGCCGAAGCCGACGGGTGCCGAAGCATCCGATGTCCGGCTCGTGGGCGAAAGGATCAAGAAGGTCGACTTGGCCATCAAGGATGCACAGCTTCAACATGAGATCGTTCTGAAGGCGAGCGACCGCGTCGGCGTTCTTGCCGAAGCGTGCGGCCTGCTAAGCGAAATGGGCATCAGCCTTCTATCCGTGGGAGTATTCGCCGACGACGGAACGGCACGAATCCACCTCGTGACCAGCTCCCAGAGCTACGCGCGTGATGCCTTGCGAGGTGCTGGATTCGAGATCGAAGAGCGGGATGTCGTGATGATCGAGCTGCCACACCGGTCGGGCTTCCTCTGCCGCGTGATCGAGGCATTGGCGCGGAAGGACATCTCCGTTCGAACACTCCAGGCGACGGTCTCGGAAGAGAGCGCGACCGGCGTCGTCGTCTTCACATGCTCGAACAACGCCCGCGCGGTTCAGATGCTTCGCGGACGGTGAACCCGTCCGCGGATCACGCTTGGGCGAGCTATGTCGCTTTGCTCTGGTCTCTCGGAGCTTTGTCGTGCTTCCAGACTGATGCTGCGTGGCCGCTAGTGCAGCCACGGTTTGCGCTTGAGTGACCGATGCGCCCTGGTCCTGGTCCCTAGCATCGGAGGGAGTCTTGTAGCTGGGTGCTTCGCGGACGGTGAACCTCGTGGTCCGGAAGCTGCGCTTCCGAGCCACGTGCAGGAAGGCGTAGCCCAGGCCTCCGCCTTCCTGCGCCGGTGACGAAGAGTCCGTTTCGGTCACCGAAGCGTCCGAGCCAGATGGATCTACTCCGCCTCCTCGACGACGAACAGCCCGCCGTGCGTCCGTCCGAACACCTCGGGGAAGTAGAACTCGCTCGCCGAGGTCGGAAGGACACGAAACTCTCCGGGTGTCGTCGCTCGAAGCGCGTACTCGTACGTGTAGGTGCCTGCAGCGAGGTAGTCTGCGAACAGGACGAGCTTCTCGTCGCGCATCTCGCTTCGACTGAACCAGCGCCACCACCACCAATAGAACCAGTTCCATCGGGCGTCGTCCGTCTGGCGGAAAAGCCCCGGCTGAGGATCGGTGAGGCCCGAGGTTGCCAGCGTCGTGTCGATCGCTTCGCAGCCGGCCGGATAGGGGTCCTCGACCGCGACGTAGTAAAGGTCGTTCGGCGCGATGATTGTGAGCCGCACGAGGATCGTATCGCCCACGCGCGCCGACGAGACGCTCGTGCAGGCTCCATCGGAGCAATCCGGGTCGACGTATCGGCGCTGCACGATGATGCCGCGGCTGAGTTCCTCGACGTCTTCGACCGGAAGCTGCACGTCGAGGTGCGCGGTGTAATAGAGACGTCCCGCGCCGTCCCCTCGGCCGATCGTCAGCGCATTGGCTTCGTCGGCCGACAGCTCCAGTCCTCCGATCTCGATGGTGACCGGCTCGGGGATTCCCTCGGAGTCCCCGCTCACAGTTCCGCTGAGCAGAACGTTCCCGTCCAGCGATGCCGTCAGATCGTAAGAGCCGGCCAACTCGCCGGTCGCCAGCATCCAATCGGTCAGCGCGATCAGCGCCCACGCCGTCTCCTGGGTCGTCTCCCAGATGCCGTCCTTCCGCGCGATCATCAGCCAGCGCACGACATTCGGCAGGAGAGCCTGGCTCGGATCAAGGTCCACCAATGCATCGAGGATGATTGCCGTCGAGCGCGTATCGGTGTTCATCGCCCACCAATCGTAGTCCGGCTCCTCCCAATGGGCGCCCGTCGAACTGAGGATGGCCGCGTTCATCAGGTCGGAGACGAGTGTAGCGACGCCGTCGCTGTTGCCGACGCGCTTGAGGCTCATTGCGAGATAGGCTCGCGCGTAGTGGCTGAGCTTGGCGCGCTCCTCGTAGAGCGCGTCGATAGGCTTCTCGATGCGCTCGGCTCGGCCACCGAGTGTAAGGACATACAGCAGCCATGCCTGGCGGTTGGCCAAGGACGAGGATGTGAGATCGGTGATGTCGATGATCGCGTCGTCGAGGAAGTCGAGCCCGCGCGAAAGCATGTCGAGATCGACGACGAATCCGTTCTGCTGCGCATGCAGCAGCGCGAAGACAACGTAGGCGGTCAGGGTCGCGCTCGACTCGTTGTACTCCCACCACCCCCAGCCACCGTCGCTGTTCTGCCGGACGATCAGCTTCTCCAGCCCCTCGGCAACGAGCCCCGGGAGACGTTCCGCCAACTCCGGGTTCTCGATCCCGAGACGAGTAAGCGCCCGATAGGTGAGAATGTTGGGAAGAAAGCGACTGACGACCTGCTCGGTGCACTCGTACTCGAAGTGCTCGAGGTAGTCGAGTCCTTGCTGCATTGCGGCTGCGAGAGACGTCTCGAGCCGAACGATGAGTTCACTTCGCTCGGCGGCGGCATTCGCCGGGAAGAGGACCAGCTCGGTCCGGCTTCCCGCGCTGTCCAGCTGACCCGCCGTACCGACGACTTCCGGTGCGGTATAGCGATAGACCAGCAGTGTTCCGTTGGGTCCGGTGGTCAGCCTCGGGCGGGCAGCGTCGCTGAGATTCCCCGCGACGGCGCTGAACGCCAGATCGACCGATGGGACATCGGTCACGGTTCCCCACCATGTGACGGTGGCTTCCCCGCCGGCCGGGACCGGGACCTGCTGTGTCGCCGGATCCTCCAGCGCGAGGCCCGTCTGCCCGAGGGTGACGTTCGTTGACAGATCGACATCTGTCTGGTTGCTGACGATGGCGGCCAGCCGCACGCGATCGCCGACGACGAGGAATCGCGGGGCGACCGGCCGGATCAGCAACGGCTTGGTCACCAGGAGCTCCGTGACACCCTCTCCGACCTCCGTCCGGCCTGTCACGCCGACCGCGCGGGCGACCCAAGTCGTCAGGTTGTCGGGAAGATCGAGCCGGATCACCGCTTTCCCCTCGGCGTCCGTGACGACGGCCGCTTCCCAGTGGGCGGTGTCCTCGAACTCCTCTCGGAGGGAGACACCCTCCGGCAGTTGCTCCGCGGCGGAGTCCATTCTCTCCATGCCACCCGCTTCCTCGGCAGCCGCCATCGGGGCGGCCGCGCCGACCATTGCGTCGTCGAGATCGTAGCTGTCTCCTCTGGCCACCTCGATCGCGTCGGCCTCTTCCTGTTGCTCAACCACGAGCCGATTGACGGAGATGGTCAGACCGCTTGCGGTGGAAACGCTGAGACCGCGCCGTGCGTAGAACGTCTCGGCGATCGCATTCGCGGCCCGCGGCTGGAGCGTGAGGATCGCCTTGTCGACGAGATCAAATGAAAGCGCCGCCTGGACCGGAGCCCCGGAGGCATCGGTGACAAGGAGTTCGTAGCTCATCGCATCGCCAGGACCAGGAGCTTCGTCCGATGGCGTGAGGTCGATGCTCAGGATTCTCGGGGCGCGCGCAACGTCAAGAGAAACGTATCCGACCTTCATCTCGGCGACGGCGGTTGCCCCTTGGGCGAGAGCGAGCGCATCTTGTCTTCCATGGACGAGTACGACGCCGACGTAGATGTTGGGGATGTGCGCATCGGTGATCGGGACCCGGTAGATCTCGCTGTTCGACTCGAGGCGCACGACCTCTCGCGAGATCACGCCGGCTCGCTCGATCGTGATCAAGGCCCATTGCTCTCCGGGATAGGGACTCGGAATCAGGATCTCGGCTGTCTCGCCGACGTCGTACTGCGTCTTGTCGCTGATCAGGGTGATTCGATCGTCATTGCTCCGGCGCCAGGAGACCGTCTCCGGGCCGCTCGCCCAAGCAAACAGGCTTGACCGAATGAGACGACCGGCGGCATCGGTCCCCGAGATGCTCACCTTGTACGTCCCACCCTCCGGAGGCGTGAAGCGCAGAACCCCCACTCCGTTCTCATCGGTTGCGAGGCTTCCCCGAGCGACTTCGACATCGGTCGTGGTCCATGTCCAGCGGCCACCGCCGGCGTCGTCCACCTCAAAGACGTTCTCCCACTCGCGTCGATGGACGGCGTACGTCAGCCGCGTTTCGGGAAGGCGTTCTCCATCCCAATCGACACTGACCACATCGACCGCCATCGGATCGCCTGCGCGGCCGATGGCTCGTCCCGATGCCAAGCCGATGTAGAAGTCACCGGCATGAACGACGACGTCGGCACGGCCGGAGATCGTCTGACCGTCCTTTCCGGTGGCCGTTGCTTCGATTGTCAAGGTGCGGCTTCCGGCGAACGGATCGGCGTCGTTCTCCGCTTTCGTGTTGGCAGGGATCTCGATGGCCAGGCGGCCGTTGCCATCCGTGCGACCGGACCCCTCGAGGATCGGGCTCGGAGTCTCCGGCGTCCGCCACCACCAACCCCACCAGCTCCAGGGGTCGTCGGTGTCGGTGAACGTGTAGCGCCCGAGTTGCCCCGGCGAGAAGCGGTATCCCTCGGAGTAGACGCGCCACGTGACGTCATGGTCGGCGACGGCGCCTCCGAAGAAGTACGCGAGTTCGATCGAGGCATCGAACGAGGTCCCCGATGCTGTCTCATCGGCGCTCGGGAGGATGACGACTTCGAACTCGGGGGGGCGGTAGGCTGCGACCTGGAATGTGTGTGTGGCGTAGGCGTCTCCGATGCGGGACTCGATCTGGTACGTTCCGAGCGAGGCATCCGCGGCGAGCGCCAGATCCCCGGAGTAGGTGCCGTAGGAGTCGATGGGCAGCGTCTCCTCGAGGAGCAGATTCCACGCCGCATCCCGGATCGTCACTTCGACCGTCTCGGCCGCGGGCAGGCTGTAGCTCGCATCATCCTCCTCGCGGAAGATGCCGCGGAAGAAGACGGTTTGATCGGGCCGATAGATCGGCCGATCCGTATCGAGATGGGTCCGCCACTCCATGTGGCCGCCGTAGCTCATCCCGAATGCCCAGACGGAGATTCCGTCGTCCCACTGCGAACTCGCCAGCGTGAACGGGATGTTCCCCGCGATCGTCAGGCCACGCCAATCGGTCTCGTCCGAGCCGGAGAAGGTCGCCAACCCGTCACGATCGGTCACCGAGGCCGAGAGGTATGTTCCGTCTCCGTCATAGGCCCGAAGGATCAGCCCGGCGAGCGGATCCCCGGAGTCAAGATCGGTCGCCCAGACGAGGGTTTCGTCGTAGGCCGTCTTGATTGTCAGGTTGACCGGACTTACAACGAGCATGTGTTTGTGCTGCCACGTATTTCGTTCGACACCTGCGGCATCGAGCTCGATCACGTAGACGCCCGGTTCGAGCAGCCCACCGTCGGCCATCAGATCGACCGCTGTGTACTCGAGCGCGTTGAGTTCCGAGGAGACGCTGACCGTCCATCGACGCAGTTCCGACAATGCAGGCGGAGTGTGGTGATACCACGAATCGAGTGCTTCAAAGTAGTCGTCGAGCGTCAACCGACTCAGCGTCAGCGTGAGGCGGTCCGTGTTTCGGTGGGCGACGAACAGGCGGGCCGCCTGGTAGCTGCTGAACGTCCCGATCCGTCCTGGAACGTGCAGCCACGCGGTCGGATCGAGAGGGGCGGTCCGGAATCGCACCGAGTGCCATTCGCCGATGGTGTTGCCGTACGGATCGGCAATGTCCGGTCCGATTCGAACCGCATAGTCCTGGCTTGGTTGAGCGCCAAACTGAAGGACGTAGCTGTTATCCCACCGGCGGAAGTAACCACGAAGCTCCGACGGCTCGGGAGCGGGCTCGATCGTCACGTTCTCGAGTACCGTGTCCGGGTCGATCGGGGCATTGAAGCGGATAACGAACGATGTGTAGGGGTGGGCGTCCTGCTGGCCGTCGGACGGTGTCGTCCCGGTGATTCTCGGCAGTGGAACCGTCCGGAAACGCCAGCTCGAAGATTCTGCGAGCCCGAGCCCGCCATGCTCTCCGCGGAGCCCTTCCTCGATCTCCACGACGTAGCTCGTGTCGAAGGCGAGTTCCTCGTCGGGGATGAACGCAAGCGTGTTCCCATCGGCCTCGAAGCGGCCTGTGATCGTCGTGGCGAACACCTCACCGAGGAGGCTCGCGGTTCGAACGTGGAGGTGCTCCGCCGCGCTCTCGGTCGACATCGGCATGTTGAACGTCACGCGGATCTCGGTGTCGATCGGGACGAGATCCTCATCGCGCTCAGGGGAGCGCCAGACGATTCGCGGGCGCTCGGTGGCGAAGTGCCACACGACGTCCTCCGGGACGATCCCGCCGGTTGTATCCTGCAGGCCGGAGAGAACGCTTGCCGTGTAGAGCGTCCCGCCGCGCAGGGGTTCGGACGGGACGAACTGGTAGATCGACGTGTTGAGCCATTCCCCGGTCCCGACGATCTCAGGTTCGAATCGGACCGGGGCGGGAAGCTCGGCGGCGGCCGGATCCGACAACGCCACCAGCGGCACGACGGGCCGGTTGAATAGCACGAGGACTGCACTGTCGACGGCGATCTCCTCCGCACCGTCCGCCGGGATCGTCTGCGTAACCTCGAGATAGCCGACGGTCGTCAGGCTGAAGCCGATCGGGTCGACCAGTGGCTCGCCGAGAGCGCTCGCCGCATCCGTCGAAACGCGGATCGCGTACGTCGTCGCTCGCGACCACGCGTCGGTCGGGACGATCCAGAGCGTGCGATCGTCGGTCCACTCGATCGTGAACGTGGTCCGGGGATCGAGCGTCAGTGCGGCCTCGACGGATGTATGACTCATCGCTTGATCGAAGAGGATCTCGATTGGCTGGTCGATCCCGAGTTCCTCACCTTGCTCCGGATCATGGCCGACCAGCGTCGGAGCCGAGGCCTGTGCCGCCGCGGGTAGGAGAATCCCGAGTGCCAGAACAAGAACGACCCATCCCACATGCTTGTGTGCCGAAACGCTCATCATTGCCCCCTGTGCATTCGATTTGGTACGCCGACAGACTGATACCCCGTTCGGTGCGCGATTGACAAGTACTGTATGGACAAACACTCGGATCGAAGGAAGGTTCCCGGGAACGGATCTCGTTGGGCGTTCCGCGAAGAGGGCGAGGCTCTCGTCATCCGGCGTCGATGCTTCGCTCGATCCCTCGGCCTCTTGGACAGCGGGTTCAATTCCGCAGGTTCCAACTTCACCTTCTCAACCAGATCACCGGATCCTCAAGCAGTCTTCACAACTCTCACATAAGGTCCGGCTAGCCTGAAGCTGCCTTAGCGAGTGCAACATCTCGCACCCCCGATACCAGCCCTCCGGGGAGAGGGACCCTAGCGTCCCTCTCCCTTGGCCTTTGTGTGTGGCCGATTCGGCGCGCTCCACCGGCCAGACAGATGGCCGAGCACCCGGCGGTCGTTCGGTTACAATGCCCGGTAGCAGGGACATGAGGGGGAATCATGGTTCGAGTTCGTTTCGCGCCGAGTCCGACCGGCTACTTCCACGTGGGGTCGGCCCGTGCGGCGCTCTTCAATTGGCTCTACGCGAGACACACAGGCGGCACATTCGTGCTGCGGATCGAGGACACCGATCGGGAGCGGTCCACCGATGAGTCAATCGCTCAGATCGAAGAATCCCTCCGGTGGATGGGCCTCGATTGGGACGAGTACTACCGCCAAACCGATCGAACGGATGAGCACATCGCCGCGGCCGAGGATCTGATGACGCGCGGCCTTGCCTATGAGTCGGAGGGTGCGTGGTGGTTTCGCGTCCCGACGGTGGGCGAGACAGTTGTACACGATGAGCTGCTCGGCGACGTCTCGTATCGGAACGATCATCTGAAGGACTTCGTGATCCGCCGCTCCGATGGGACGTTCATCTACCACTTCGTCGTTGTGGTCGACGATGCCGACATGGAGATCTCGCATGTCATCCGTGGCGACGATCATCTGAACAACGCGCCCAAGCACATCCTCTTGTTTGAGGCCATGGGGCGCCCCGTGCCTCGCTTTCTCCACATGCCAATGATTCTCGGAACCGATCGAGCGAAACTGTCTAAGCGACACGGCGCAGCTTCGGTGCTCGAGTATCGAGATCAAGGCTTCTTGCCCGAAGCGATGCTCAACTTCCTGGCGCGCCTGAGCTGGTCGCACGGAGACCAAGAGGTCTTCTCGATCGATGAGTTGATCGAGCACTTCAGTCTCGATGAGATCAACAAATCGGGGGCGATCTTCGAGGACTCGAAGCTTCGCTGGATGAACCAGCAGCATCTCAAGCGTGCGAACCTCGATCGCTTGCTCGACCTGGTCGAACCGTTCGCACGGGCCGGGGGGCGGGTGAGCGAGGAGATGTGGGCCGAGGCGGAACGAGAGCGGCTGCGCCGCGCCGCGGACCTTCTGCGCGATCGCAGCCAGACGCTTGCGGATCTCGGGCGGCTGATGGAGATGGTCTTCCCTGTGCCCCTGACTCGAGACGACCGAGCGGCTGTCTCCCCGGCGCAGGCGGAGCTGATGGGCGCGGTGGCCAGCGCCTTGGGGACTGTCGATCCATTCACCCCGGAGATGGTGGAGCAGACGATACGACAGACCCTGGCATCGCGGGATGCGAAGCTCAAAGACGTGGCCCTGGCGACCCGCATTGCGGTGACCGGCCAGCGGGCCGGCCCCGGGCTGTTTGAGATCCTCGCACCGATCGGGCCGGATCTCGTGGCAGGACGAATGCGTGAGTTCGCGGCGAGTGGAGGAAACGAGGGATGAGAAGCGGGTTCGCTGCAGCGCTTCTGGTGCTGATCGCCGGAGGCTTCGCCGGTTCAGGCGTCGAGGTCCTTCTCGACCATGCCGAGGGTGCCGGGCGACTCTCCGGGGGATGCTTCATTCAGGGAATCAAGTTGGAGACCGAGCCGATCGAAGGCTTCGAGTTCCCTGCCGTCGATGGAGAAGGACTCTATGGGGTGCTGTCGCTTGCGGAGGGGGAGCACCCGCTCTATCTTGATATCACGGAAGAGGACGTCCGGATCCACGTCGATCGCGACGGAGCCGCAAGCTTCGAGTACGCCGCATGGGAAGGCGTCACGATGCAAGGCCTCCTTGCCGAGATCCCGCTGGTTGCCGACTACGGCGAGATGCAGACGGCCTCCTATCGAACGCTGGTCATGTGGAGCGGCCAGACTCCGAGGGTGCTGAGCTACTGCCGCGACTCCTATCGCGAGGGGTTGCTGCCACTCGCGGAGCGGGACGTCCGGTTCGCGATCTTCGATGAGGACACGAACGGCCTCTACGACCAACTCGATACGGGCGCGATGTTGATCGACACGGATGGCGACGGCGCGTTCTACGCGGCGATGGACTCGCACGAGAGATTTCGCCTTGACGAGCCGTTCAACCTCGACGGCACGACGTACGAAGTTGCAGCCGTCGCTCCGAACGGATCCTGGGCGCGGGTCGAGATCTCCGAGAAGGTTGCTCCTCCGAAGCCCCCGCTGCTTCCTGGGTTTGCGGCGCCCACCTTCACGGGTACGGATCTCTCCGGCGCGGAGCATGCCCTGTCGGACTTCCTCGGCAAGATCGTGGTACTCGATTTCTGGGCCGCCTGGTGCGGCCCGTGTTTGGCCGAGCTCCCGACGCTCCGCGATCTCCATGATGCGTTCGGCGATTCGGGGCTGACGATTCTGGGGATCAATCTCGACCGAAGCCCCGAGTCGCTTGCCGGGGCGATCGAGACGCATGGGATTGCGAACCTACAGCTCTACGATGGTGCGAGCGGGCCGATCGGCGCGCTCTACCGCGTGGAGGGGATCCCGACGACGTACCTGCTCGACGCGGACGGCACGATTCTTGCTCGCGACCTGCGAGGCGAAGAGATGATCGAGGCCGTGACGAACCTCCTTGCGCCGGAGGAGGCGGGAGACTAGAGACGATGCGACAACTCGAGTGTGCGATGATCGTAGTCTGCGCTCTGTTGGTGTCCGTGGCGGCGCACGGCCAGCAACCGATCCTCGAATTCACCCTGTCTCCTCAGCCGCTTCGGCTGGCATCCGGCGGCCAAGCGGTGCTGTCGATCGGCATCGAGAACGGATCGATGTACGACGCCGACGACATCGAAGCGATCGGACTCACTGGAGAGGGGCTCGCGCTCGCCGAGGACGTCGAACCGATCGAGCTGATCCCGCCGTTCGAGGCCGGGCGGCTCGACATGCTCGTTGCTGCCGATTCCGGTCTCGCATCCGGGCTCACCGACGCGTCGGTCCAGATCATCTATACGTACTGCATCGGCGAGCTCTGTTTCCAGTTTGCCGAGTCGCTGGACTTCGAAGTCGCGATGGAAGAGGCGGTGTCGGAAACCGTCGACGTTGCTCCGCTTCCCTCCGATCCGCACCCGACCTTCCCATGGCGTACGGTCGCCGGCGGATTCGGACTCGCACTGCTCCTGGGTGCGGGGATCCTGCGCCGCACGGGCCGGGCTCCCGGGCTGGTCGTTTTCTTGTTGCTTACGGTCGCGATCGGAGCTCTGACGATCGGTGTGATCGATCGTCAGCACAAGCAGGCAAAGGGGATCGGCACGGTGCTCTGCACGTCGTGCGTTGGCATCGAGGAGGCTCGCACCGAGGAGCCGGAACTCTCTTCTGCGTCGATCGCCGCGATCGCTTCGATCCCCTCCGAGATCGAACTGATCGTCTTCTCGGCGGAGTGGTGCCATGCCTGCCCCTATGCGAAGAAGCTGGTCGAACTCGTGGCGGCGCAGAGCGATCGAATCTCGTACAGAGTGAGCGATGTCGAACAAGAACCGGAACTCGCGGTGCAACACGGGGTGGCGGGCTCCGGAAGAACGGTCGTTCCGGCCGTGCTTCGCGTCGATACCGGCGAGGTGGCTTTCGGCGTCGAGGATCTGGAAACGCGCCTATTGGATATGCTGAGGGGGAACGAATGAGGCTCGGCCGCTGGCGAAAACTGGTTCAGGGATCGGGGATCCTCTTCGGGCTCTTCGGTGCTACCGGCATCGGGATGACGCACATCATCTTCCCCGGACTCCACTGCTACGCCTGTCCGCTTGCGGTCACGGTGTGCCCGATCGGCCTGATCCAGAATCTGATCGTCTTCGGAACGCCGCCGTTCTTCTGGCTCGGAGCGATTGTCGCCTACGGACTCCTCGCGGGCCGTGGCTTCTGTGGCTGGTTCTGCCCGTTTGGCACGCTGAACGATCTTCTCTCGTTTCGTAAGGTGCGGATCCGATCATCTTTCTCGCTGTCGAAGTACGTCGTCCTCGCAGCGACGCTGTTCGCGGCATGGCGGTTCGCCGATACGATCTTCTGCAAACTCTGCCCCGCGGCATCGGTCAGTGCATCGATTCCGTATCTCTTCCTCGGAGTGGCCAAGGTCAACGGTCCCTTCCTGATTCACATGGCAACGCTCGGGGGAACGCTGATCGGGATGGTACTGATCTCGCGGTTCTGGTGCCGCTACCTCTGTCCGATGGGAGCCGTGCTGTCGTTCTTCAATCGGGTGAGCTTCCTGCGGCTGAAGCTCGATGCGTCTCGGTGCGCCGGGTGCTCGGCCTGTGCACCCTCCTGTCCGATGGGGCTCGATCCCCACACCGAATACGACAACCACAACTGCATCAAGTGCGGCGCGTGCACGGAGGCATGCAAGTTCTCCGCACTCTCTCTCGGATTCGGTCTTCCGGTGCTCAAGCGGAAGCGAGACCGATGATTCGCTACGCAGTTCTCGGTCTGGTGCAAGGCCTGACCGAGTTTCTCCCCGTATCGAGTTCTGGACATCTCGTGCTGGCGGGAACGTGGCTCCGTGTCGAGTCCCCCGGCGTGCTGCTCGAGGCGTGCCTTCACCTGGGCACGCTGGCCGCGGTTCTGTGGGTCTTCCGGCGGGATGTCTGGGCATGGGGCCTTGCGTTCACGCCCCGCGGATCGATTGAGCGGCGTAAGGAAGTCGGGCTGATCCTGGCCGCGACGATTCCGATTGTCGTGGCGGGTCTCTTCTTCCGGCGTTACGTGGATCTCGCGTTCAGCTCACTCGTGCTCGTTGGAGCGGCGCTTCTTTTCACCAGTGCCGTGCTGCTTGTCGCCTGGCGTCTGTGCGGCAAAGCCTTCCGCCGAACGTTTCGATTCCCGGACGCGATGATCGTCGGATTGGCGCAGGTGTTGGCGCTTCTTCCCGGGATCTCGAGAGCGGGGGTAACGATCGGTGCCGCAATCGGGCGGCGGATCATTCCGGAGCGCGCGGCGCGTTTCTCCTTCCTGCTCGCGATTCCGGCGCTTCTCGGCGCCGGTCTCCTCAGTCTCGTGGATGCGAATCTCGGCAGTGGCTGGTCGGGGGACAGGGCGGGTGTGGCCGTGGGGACGGTCGTTGCGTTTGCTGTCGGAATCCTCGCGATCCACGGGCTGCTCGCGGCGCTGCGCCGTTCGAAGCTGTGGATCTTCGCGCTCTACTGCGGAGCGGTCGGCATCGCTTCTCTCGTTATCGGGTTTCTTGCCTAGCCGCTCGATCCGCGGGTCTCACGGCGTCGATCCGGATCCGATGGCTGTCACGAGCACAATGACTGCCGCGACGAGCGCCAGCACACCAAGCAGCGCGCCGACCGTGGCTCCTTGTTGGAGTTCGGCGTTCCGCGATACGGTCTGTGTGGTTGGGGTGTCCGAGGCGTTGTTCGGCGCATCCGTTCCGCGCGCGACGACGACGAACCGATCAATGATGTACGAGCCATGTACCCCGGCTTCGAGGGTCGTTCGAACGCCGCGGGGGCTCGTCGAATCGGGATTGAACGGATCGACGATCGCGTAGGTCTCCCCGACCTTCTCGGTGAGGATAACCCAATGGCAGTCTTCGCTCTGGCCGCTCCGGCCGTTGCAGGAGGCACTCCAATGGACGCCGGCGATCACCGGATTCCCCTGACGAAGGGCATGGTCGATCACGACGGAAGCGACGGGATTCAGTCCGACATTGCTCCGATTGCTGTGGAAGGTCAACTCGACACCTGGGAGCCTCTCCCAGGCGAGGCAGCAAGCCCCGATCGGATCTTGGCTGCACTGACCGAAGCCCCGGTTCGCTCGGAGCCAGTCGTTCAGGACGCCGGGATCCATCCCCGAGTGGGCTCGGCCGGTGCAGGAGACGGAAGCGGGGACGTCAACCAAGATCTGGTGATAGGCAAGCACCGAGGCGAACGCCGTGATGAGGCACCCCGTGGTGCAGATCTGATCGGGACACCCGTCGGTTCCAAGGTCACAGTTTCCCCAAGCCTCTGCCCCGTCGGTGTAGGCCTGATTGAACGAGGGCATCGAGCGCGGCAACGCGATGGCTTGCCCGAGGGCGAAGGTAGAGATCGCAACAGAGAGAAGAAGTGCACATGCAGCGCGTCGTCTCACGCAGTTCCTCCTCCGAGTTCGGAGACCGCTTGAAGTTCGATCTCGTGACAGGTTGGCTTGGTCGACTCGGCGCCAGGGTGACGGAGCCACGCGGTTCGCATCCCGGCCGCATGAGCGCCTCGTACATCGGTCTCGTAGTTGTCGCCGACGAAGAGCACCCGATGGATGACGCACCCGAGCCTGTCGGCAAGCAGGCGGAAAACCGCGGCGTCCGGCTTGTAGACGCCGTGATCGCCGGCCACGACAATCGCGTCGAACAGGGGCTCGATGCCGAGTGCCCGCAGTTTCGGCCATTGCATCTCGGTGGATCCGTTGGTCAGGATTCCCAAGCGATATTGCGCGGCGAGAGATTCGAGCATGCGCCGTGCGCCGGGATAGAGGTGCACCCCGGTCTCCTCGCGCACGTCGTTGTAGGCGATGGCAAGTTGCTCGCAGAACTCGTCATCCTGGCTTCCGAGGATAAGACCCCACAGGGCCTTGCGTGTCTCGAGGATCGAATCGCAGTTTCGCTCCGTCTCCGGCCACGCGGCGTCATAGCATGCGGCGGCGGCCTCCAGATCCTCCACGAGGCCGGGGACGCCCACACGCACCAGGGCTTCGCCAAGCGCCTCCGCAGTCGTGAGAGGGTAGTACGACAGGGTACTATCGAGATCGAACGCCACCGCCTCAAGGTTCCCAGGCAACGTCGTTTGAATGGTCGCTCCCCCTCCACTACCCTTGTCGGAAGCCAAGATGGCTGAAACAGCGTTGCGATCATAGCTACGGGGCTGAAGGGGTGCAAGGACATGCGGATCATCGGAGGCAGCCACCGCGGGCGCAAGCTGGTTCCGTGGGAGGAGTCCGGCATCCGGCCGATGCGCGACTTCGTCCGAAGCGCGCTGTTCAACATTCTGACGGACTTCGTCCCCGGCGCCACGTTTCTCGATCTGTTCTGCGGGACCGGGAGCGTCGGCATCGAAGCGCTTTCTCGCGGAGCGCAGCACGCCGTCTTCGTCGACCGATCGAAGGCAGCGTGCGCGATCGTACGACGAAACCTGGATGCGCTGGACCTGCTCGGACGGGGAGAGGTCATCGAAGGGGACTGTACGTGGGTCATTCGGGATCTCGGGCGACGCGCGCGCCGATTTGACATCCTGTTCCTCGGGCCTCCCTACTACAACGAGCTGGTGCCTGAAGCGCTTGAGGCTCTCGCCGATGGTAAGATCCTGGCCGAAGACGCGGTGGTCGTCGCCGAGGTTCACAAGAAGGAGGTGGCCGCCTCTCGATACGGCACGATCCAGAAGGTGGACGAGCGACGCTATGGAGACAATCGACTGTTCTTCTACCGGGCGGCCGAAGCGGAGCCGGATAGGGGGAGGCAGCCAAGGGAGGGAGCATGACCGAACGCGTGATTCTCGTGACAAACGATGACGGTGTGAATGCGCCGGGGATTCTTGCCCTACAGCAGGCGCTGGCCGACCTCGGGCGGGTGGAGGTCTATGCGCCGGAGAGGAACTGGTCGGCGGCAAGCCGCACACGAACCTTTCACAAACCGCTGCGAGTCGACGAGGTTCGCCTGCTCGATGGAAGTCTGGGCCACGTGACGAATGGGACGCCCTCCGACTGTGTTTCGCTTGCCCTGCTCGGACTGCTCGACCCGTCCCCGGATCTGATCGTTTCGGGGATCAACGACGGCCTGAATGTCGGGCGCGACGTCTCCTACTCCGGCACGGTGGCCGCAGCGATGGAGGGCGTCCGGGCCGGTGTTCCCGCGATGGCCGTCTCATTTGACACGGTGAGCGAACGGGCGGAGCGTCCCGACTACGCGTATGCGGCGGAGTTCGCGGCGCAGTTCGGACGGTTCCTCCTCGAGCAGGAGCGCTTGCCTCAGGGCATCCTGTTCAACGTCAACATCCCCTACCTGCCGGCCGGCCGGCCGCTCAGTCCGAAGATCACACGCCTCGGCGGGGAGGCCTACTCCAACTACCTGGTGACGGGGAAAGATCCGCACGGGAGAAGCTACTACTGGATCAGTGGCGATCCGTTGACGGACGTGAAGCGGGATGAGACGGAGACCGATCTTGGGGCCGTCTCCCACGGGTTGGTCTCGATCACACCGATCCATCTTGACATGACGGAGCACTCCCTTCTCGACGAACTGCGCGGGTGGGAAGCGGCGCTTCAGCCGGGCGAGAACTAGGCCTTCCAGATCGTCCAGGCGCCGACGAGGAGGAACGCCGCTCCGGCGACATAGTGCATGATCCGTGTTGCAGAATCGGGCACGAGTCTCGGTAGGTTGCAGCCGAGTAGTACGGCGAGCAACGTCGAAACGAGCAAGGCAGCTCCTGCTCCGATGAACACGGCCCACGGGGTCTCGGAGCGGGTCGCGAGTGCAACGATGGCAAGCTGTGTCTTGTCGCCGAGTTCGGCGAGCAGGACGAGCCCAAACGCGGATAGTGCGGATTGGAACATGATCCCTCCTTAAGTTCGTTCGCGGAGTGTAGGCCGAGATTCCTGTGCCCGCAACGCGCGTTGTCCTCTCTCTCCTCGATTGCTACACTCCTCGCGGAGGTAGGTCACTTGTTCGGACGGAAGCGCTACCAGTACTACACAAACCTCGGCCATCGAACGTGCGAGCGCTGCCTCGCATGGCACGGCGCGATTCGGAGGAGCCCCGATGCCTTCCCCGATCATCAGGACGGCTGCGAGCGGTCGATTCTTCCGATCCCGGGGCGCGAGCTGAAGAAGTACCGCCTCAAGGCACGCCGGATGAAAGCGGCTGCGGAGGCCGAACTGACGCGTCGGAGGATCTTCGCCGATGCAACGGAATTGCTGGCGACCGATCCTGCGACGGCGATCGAGCGATTCCGTGAGGCGGCGACGATCGATCTCTTCATCCCCGAGATTGAGGGTCTGGCGGAGCAGCGAGCCGACCTTCTCCGAGGAAACGACTCGTTGAACGGGGCCCTTCGGTCGTTGTTCATCCAAGCCTACTCTGACAAGTTTGGCTGGCGGCGCTACGAGCGTCTCCCCGAGGTGATGCGAGTGAAGCGTGAGGCGGCGGGGATCGCTCGGATCAACGAGCTGTTCGCGTGAGCACAAGACCGATTCCCGTCTCCCAGCGCGGGCTGCTGCTGTTGATTGCCGTCGCTCTCCTGGCGAGCGGCGTGGCGATTTCTCTCGGCCGACGAACGCCGGCGGCCGGAATCCGGAGTGAGCCGATCGTGCTTCGCGATGTCACGATCATCCTCCCTATGTTCCGTGAGCCCCGGCCGATCGATGTGAATGTCGCATCGGCCGAGGAACTCGATGCGCTGCCGGGCATCGGCCCCGCCTTGGCGGCCCGGATTCTCGCCTATCGGGACGCACACGGCCCGTTTGCCTGCCTTGACGATCTTGCGCTCGTGGATGGAATCGGCACGCGGACGGTCGAGGGACTCCGGGATCGGGCAACGGCGGGTGCCGAGTCGCGGCCCGGGACAACTCAGTAGAAGACACTCCGTGTTCGATGGCGATTGGCGGCACGCTTGATCTCCGGCCGCTGGCCGCGATGCCACAGGATCTGATCCAGCTGGCGGGACGATACGACGACGCCCGCGGACACCAGAGTCTCGCGAATGCGCTCGACGGCATGAACGGCGCAGGCGCGGATCTCAATCTCTTGCTCTGAGTCGGCCGGGATCGGCTCGCCGCGATCGATCGCGTTCGCGAGGGCGTCCGAATAGACGAGCAACCCGTCGACGCGTAGGACATGCGGAACGAGGTTGTCGGCGAAGGTCGTTAGTCGATCGAGATCGGCAAACCGGCCGTAGCCTTCCCCGTCGAAGGCGAGCGCAAGATCCGATGCGAGCAACTGGCTTCGCTTGTAGAAGGGAACGACGAGATCGCCGTAGACGGTCTCATCTTGGAAGAACTCCTGCTCGCCGAGCAACGCGACGAGACGGGCCGCCGAACCGCCCGCCGCTTCGATCAATACGGCGAATCTCCCGTCGAACCGGTCGAGGAGGTCCCTTCCGAGATCGTTCCATGCGATGGCAAAGAGAGACATCAGCTCCTGGATCGGCTCATTCGCTGCATCCTGGCCGAAGATCGCGGCGCACTCCCCAGCGTCGATTGCCGCCAGATCCTCGGCAGTCATCGGCCCGGCGTTTCGGAATCGCTCCGCCAGCGCCGACGCGATGGTGAAGTAGCCGGAGAGGCCCGGGCGTTTGCTCAAGTGTGGGAAGAACCCGGATCCGAAGTTCACCGCGTCGAGGGTGATGAAGTAGGCCAGCGTCTCCTCGGGAGAGCCGACGAAGTGATGTTCGGTGTCGAGCGCAGGGATCCTCACGTCGACCGATGTGAGACGCCTCGCGCAGCCGGGGATCTCCTCTTCGCGGAGGCGCACGTGCTTCGCTCGAGCCGCGACCTCGGCGCAGCCCTCACGGATCCGATCGAAGATGTCTCTTTGCCCGACGCGCTGCATGCCATCACCTGCTCTGGGTTCGGTGTATCCTGGGTCTGTCCTGGGCGCCGAGTATGATAGGCCCGTAGAGGACGTATGGCGAAGGGAACGGACTCGTGAACGACGCGAAAAGGGAGGCATCATGCGCCGGAGACGCATCCTGACGGTTGTCGGACTGGTGTTGGCTGCGGGGATCATCGGCGCCGTTGCGGCGCAACTGCTTGATGGAATACCCTATCAACTGGCGACGGTGAATGACTTGACGCAGTATCCGCTGCCGCTCTCTCCCGAGCTGGCGCCGCTCGCGGAGCGGCTGTACGCGGTTGTGCTTCCACAGACCGATCGAGCGATCGTACTTCGTCCGCTGCCCGAACCGGAGTTCGGATCCTATCAAGTCCAGGCGATTGCTTCCGAGATGATCGATCAGCAGATGCTGGCGGCGACGATCGTGCTGCCGGTTGTGAGCCAGGCGGACGTTGCCGCGTTCAACCCCGATCTGCTCGCGCTGCTCCAGCGTGCCGTGAATCAGATCAGCGGATACGCCGTGTTCAGCAACGTGCCGTAGGCGACACGCTGCGACGGATTCAGACCGCCTCTCTGCGGGTTCGCAGAGAGGCGGCTCATCTAGCTGCTCGGCGGCTCGGGCGGCTCCGGCGACTCAGGGGTTTCAGGGGGTTCCGCGAAGCGGATGTGCGCCGTCCGCCGCATGACCGTGTGCTGCAGGTTCTGCATGTGCGAAATCGTTAGGGCACTGGCGTCGCGCTCCGGCATGCCGGATTCCTTGAGCGTCTTGTAGAACTCAGCGACGGATTTCGCCATCTGCTTCGACTGCTCCGGGGAGTAGACGGCGTCCTGGATCCCGGTGATCAGCGTCGGGATGCGATCCGAGACGACATCGAGGATGTCCTTGACGGATTCCGCATCCTCGAGCTCTTCCTCGTGGTCCTCGATCGTATCCTGAAGATCCTCGAGTTCGTCCTCGAGATTCTCGAGCTCATCCTCCCGAGCCTCGATTCGCTCGCGCAGCCGCTCGAGGCGGACCTTCTCTTGCTGCAGTGCCTCCCGTTCCTTCTCCAGTTTCTCTCGCTCGCGCTCCAACTCGAGCCGCGATTCCTCCTTCAAGCGCTCCAGATCTTCTCCCTGCTTTCGATCGAACATCATGCTCCTTTCTTTCTCGATCCGATAATGGGCAGCCGTTTTCCAAGCACGTGGAGTTCTCCACGAACCGGCTGGCGCTGTTGCCCGGCTGCGATTCCGAGTCGCAGACCGAGCATCAGCGAGCCGACGTCGACGCGGAACGCCTCCGCCGCGCCACCGATCTGCTTCTCGAGTCGCTCCCACACGTCGCCTGTCGGCCTCGGCTGCCTTGCCATCAGCTCGTTGTATCGGCACCGCGCGAGTGCCGCCTCGGCGAATGCGCTCCGGCACTCGGGACACCCCCGCAGGTGCTCGGCGATCCGCTCGGCCTCCTCGAGTTCGATGCTGCCGGTGATGTACCAGGGCAGCTCTTCTCGAATCCGAATACACGTCGTCATGCCAGCTCCTTCTCGAGCGTTTGCCGTGCGTGGAACATCCGCGACTTCACGGTCCCTGCCGGAATCCCAAGGATCTCGGCCGTCTCCCGGACCGACAGGTTCTCGTAGTACACCAGATGGAGGACCTCACGCTGGGCCGGCGGCAGCGTCTCGAGCGCGTCGGTCACGGCGACCGATCGTTCGATATCGGGTGCCGGGTCGGCCGTCTTGTCGGGCTCCTCGGGGAGTCGACGCCCCCTCTCTTCGCGTCGCAGGAGGCCGTAGGCCTGGTTGCGGGCGATTCCGAGAACCCAGGTTCCGACTTGAGATGCCCCTCGGAATTTCGCGGCACCGTTCCACACGGCGAGCATCGTTTCCTGGAGCACCTCCTCGGCGAGATGCGGCTTACGGATCAGGCCGAGCACGTACCGGAAGATGCGATCGGCGTGGCGCTCGTAGAGCGCGTGGAAGGCATTTCGATCACCTTTCGCGATACGGCCCAGGAGTAGGCTGTCGCTCGTCACGCGGCTCTCCTCACGATCCCTCCTCGATCCGTCCAGCCGGTTTGCGCCCTTCGGAGTTTGGTGGCCGACCTCAAGGCATTCGGTTCACTTCGCCGACCCGCTGTGCTGGTCGACGTTCGAGAAGCCGCTTTGCGGCTTCTCGGGTTGGATGGCAGCCGCAAATCCAGGATCGACTCGTCCAAAGCCAAGGGTACAGCCGCGCCTCGCACCTGGTAGCGCGGAGCACTGTTGACATCTGAGAACGGCCCTTCCCGTTCTGGGGCGCGTTTGCCATCAGGACTCTGGAACGCATCTGCGGTGAGAAGATGCGCAGCATCTTGTCACCCGTGGACACTTCTTCGTAGTGTCCACGATTAGTAGCCCGCTTCGAGATCAACGCGATGCGGGACGCTCTCGCCGCGTGCAATCGCGTTGAGGGTTGCCGCGAGATCCGTCATCCGCTTGGCTTCGAGTTCCTCCAGGCGAAACGCGCCGCCGCGATGAGGGCTCATGACGACGTTATCGAGTTCATGGAACGGGTGCACCGAGGGAGGCGTGTTCGCGCGAGACGGCTCATCCTTCGGGTAGCTGTACCAAACGTCGATTCCCGCGGCTGCGATCCGTTTCTCCGCGAGCGCGCAGTAGAGCGCTTCCTCGTCGACGATCGGGCCTCGAGCGACGTTGACCAGGATGGCCGATCGGGGAAGCAAGCCGATCTCCCTCTCGCCGATCAGTCCGGTCGAGTCGGTTGTCAGCGGCAGGCAGATGAGCAACACGTCGGCTGTCGGCAGCAGCGCGTGAAGCGCGTCCGGGCTGTGCACATCGACGAAGTGCGGATGCGGCCGTTCCGGACGGGCTCGAATTGCCGTCACGTCCATGCCAAATGCGTGGCAGAGGGTTGCCAGCCGCGTTCCAATCGCGCCGAGGCCGAGGATCAGCGCGCGCTTTCCTTCGAGCAACAGCGTTGGCGCGCCGTCGTAGCGGCTTCGCCAGTCGTGGTTGCGGAAGCGGCGGTCGACCGGGATGAGCGTCTTCGCAGCGGCAAGCAGCAACGCGATTGCCAGCTCCGCGGCTGCCATCGCATTGTGGTGCAGATTGTAGACATCGAGGTCGGGGCGGTCCGCTAGTAGAAGGGAACGCGTCGTATCGGGGACGCCGGCGTAGGGGATCACGAGCGCGTGCAGCCCGCCAGATGCAGCAAGCTGCTCACTCGTGGGACGCCCCGCGACAAGGATCGTCGTTTCGTTCGGCACATCCGATCCGACGGAGAGTTCGACCCGTCCGTCGAGCGCCTCTCGAAGAACCGCGAGTGCCTCATCCGGCGGCGGATGAAGCAGATGAACATGCAGTCTCTCGTAGCGCATCAAGCCTCCCGGCGAGCAGTGTAGTTAACAATCCAGCAGGACGCACACCGAGTTGGGAACCACCGACCCCGCGGCGTGTGGCTTGGTGGCTCATGCGGTGCGTCGGATGGACATCTGCTAGAATCAAGTCTGGAAGCCAGGGATACGGAGGTAGACGATGAGATACGCTGTCTCGCTCGTTGCTGCACTGGTGACGGCATTGCTTCTTGGCGTCCTGTCGACGGCCGACTATCCGGACTGCGCTTGGAACTGCTCCTCAAAGGACGTCTCGATTGTCGGGGCGTACGTCAATGCCCCCGATACGTGTACTCCTGGGCAGCACGTGTCTGGGACGATCTACGTCGTGTTCGATAATGGCACAAATGCGAATCGCTATGCCGTTCGAGTCATCGGAGAGATCTATGTGGGGGGCAGCTTCGACTCGTCCATCGATGCCTGCGTTGTCGACACCCTCGGGCCTGGTATACGCACGCTCTCGCTGACAAGCGTATCCTGGACATGCGGCGAGACCGTGGAGTTTCGCATCGTAACCGTCTCATGGGCTTCGAGCCCTGAGACGTGCGGTGACACGCCGAAGTGCGCTGCACGGAAGGCGAAGTGTTGGTCTGCACCGAGCATTGTGATTGGGGGACTTCCGCTCGTAGTCGATTTCACGTCATCCTCGCCCGAATGCAATGGCACGGCGGTTACCTTTGCCGATCAGACGTCCGGCGGCGACACGCCCTACAGCTACAGCTGGGACTTCGGCGACGGCGGGACAAGCAGCTCGACGAACCCGAGCCACCTCTATGCGTCTCCGGGAACCTACACCGTCACACTGACCGTGACGTCGAGCGGCGTGACGAGCTCCTACTCCGACTCGGTCACCGTCTACGAGAACCCGACAGCGTCGGCCTCCAATGGGGGACCCTACTGTCCCGGCGAGACGATCGAGCTGTACGCCTCTGGAGGCACATCCTACAGCTGGACAGGACCCAACGGCTTCTCGAGCAGCCTGCAGAACCCGACGATCGCCAATGCCTCCTCGCTACATGCAGGGTCGTACACGGTGACGGTGACCGATGTCGGAGGATGCAGCGACCAGGCGTCGACAACGGTTGACCTCGATACAACGGCCCCCGTCTTGGCAACGCCGCCCGATGTCACGATCGAGTGTGGCGACGCAACCGATCCGGCTCAGACGGGGCAGGCCACGGCGACGGACAGTGAAGATCCGACGCCGACGGTGACGTACTCCGATCTCGTCAATCTCTCCGGTTGTGGGAATACGGGAACGATCACCCGCACATGGACGGCAACCGACGACTGCGGCAACACAGACACGGGAATCCAGACGATTACGATCGTCGACACCACCTCGCCCGCGTTCTCTGAACCGGCTGGCGCATTGGACGTGATGATCGAGTGCGATGCCGCAACCGATCCAGCCATCACAGGCGCGCCGACGGCGATCGACGCCTGTGATAGCGCCCCGACGGTGACGTACTCCGATGATGTGACTCTGCCCGGCTGTGGCGGAATCACGGGGACGATCACGCGCAAATGGACGGCAACCGACGATTGCGGCAACGCAACCGACTATGTCCAGCTGATTAGCGTGGTCGATACTACGCCTCCATCCCTGAGCATCTCCAACGCGACCTTCGAGTGCGATGGCGCTGGCAACATCAATGACACTGCCAATTGGATCGCTTCGGCCAGCAGCTCCGATACCTGCGGCACCGTCGTGATCACCAATGACTATGACGGCCTGACGGAGACATGCCCCGGAACGGGCATCGCGGCGGTGACGTTTGTGGCGACCGATCCCTGCGGCAATGCCACTGAGCGCACGGCGACCGTGACGGTGTCGGACACGATCGCGCCGGATGCAGCCGACGATACGGCGACGACGAACGAAAACGCCTCGGTTCTCCTCGATGTGCTCGCCAACGATAGCGACACGTGTGACGATGCACCATCGTTGATTGCGGCAGGGACGCCGACGTTCGGCGAAGCCGAAGTTGTCGGGAATCAAGTGCGATATACGCCACCGGCTGGCTTCGACGGGACCGCCAGCTTCTCCTACACGATCGAGGATTGCAGCGGGAACACGGATACAGCGCTGATTGAGGTGACGGTGCTGCCGGTGAACGATCCGCCGGTGGCAAACGACCAAGCCGCGACAGCGGAGGAAGACACGCCGCTTCCGATCACGGTGACGGCGAGCGATCCGGACGGCGATGTCCTGACGTACTCGATCCTGACCGAGCCGTCGAACGGAACGATCAGCGGATTCAATCCTGCGACCGGGGGGCTTGTCTACACTCCGGACGAGAACTACCACGGGCCGGATTCCTTCACGTTCGAGGCGTGCGATCCGTCAGGTGCTTGCGACACGGGTGTCGTGACGATCACGGTGGAACCGGTCGACGATCCGCCGATAGCCGATCCGCAAGACCTGACGACGCCGGAAGACACGCCGCTTCCGATTACGGTGACAGGGAGCGATGTCGACGGTGATCCGGTTGCGTACGGAATCGTGAGCGGGCCTTCGAACGGAACGATCAGCGGGTTCGATCCGAACACCGGTGATCTGATCTACGCTCCGGACGAGCACTTCACCGGGACGGACAGCTTCGTGTACGAGACCTGCGATCCGAACCCGGCGCACGGCTGCGCGCAAGCAACGGTCACGATCACGGTGACCCCTGTGAACGATCCGCCTAGCGCGAACGATGATGCGACGAGTACGCCGGAAGATACGGCGAAAGCGGTCAGTGTCTGGGCGAACGACTCTGACGTGGATGGGAACCTGGATCCGACGACCGTTTCGATCGCGTCTCTTCCGACGAATGGAACCGTTTCCGTCGACCCGGCAACGGGGGATGTGACCTATACACCGGCCCCGGACTTCAACGGGACGGACAGCTTCAGCTACCAGATTTGCGATACGGATGGCTCTTGCGATACAGCGACGGTGAGCGTGACCGTGACATCCGAAGGCGATCCGCCGGTGGCGTTGGATGACAGCGCCATTACGTCCGAGGAGCAGCAGGTGCTGATTGACATCCTGAACAACGACTCGGACGTCGATGATGATCTCGATCCAACCTCGGCAACGATCACCGTGGTGCCAGTCAACGGTACGGTGACGGTCGATCCAATATCCGGCGAGGTGGCCTATACGCCGGACGAGGACTTCAATGGGCAGGATGTCCTTACCTATCAGGTCTGCGATCTTGAAGGCGTGTGCGACGAGGCCGCCGTTACGGTGACGGTGCTGCCGGTGAACGATCCGCCGGTGGCAAACGACCAAGCCGCGACAGCGGAGGAAGACACGCCGCTTCCGATCACGGTGACGACGAGCGATCCGGACGGCGATGTCCTGACGTACTCGATCCTGACCGAGCCGTCGAACGGAACGATCAGCGGATTCAATCCTGCGACCGGGGGGCTTGTCTACACTCCGGACGGGAACTACCACGGGCCGGATTCGTTCACGTTCGAAGCGTGCGATCCGTCAGGTGCTTGCGACACGGGTGTCGTGACGATCACGGTGGAACCGGTCGACGATCCGCCGATAGCCGATCCGCAAGACCTGACGACGCCGGAAGACACGCCGCTTCCGATTACGGTGACAGGGAGCGATGTCGACGGTGATCCGGTTGCGTACGGAATCGTGAGCGGGCCTTCGAACGGAACGATCAGCGGGTTCGATCCGAACACCGGTGATCTGATCTACGCTCCGGACGAGCACTTCACCGGGACGGACAGCTTCGTGTACGAGACCTGCGATCCGAACCCAGCGCACGGCTGCGCGCAAGCAACGGTCACGATCACGGTGACCCCTGTGAACGATCCGCCGGTTGCGCTGGATCAGTCTCGAACAACGTCTGAGGACACCGAGACGGGGTTCTTCTCTCTCTTGGTCTCCGATCCGGACAACACGCTGGCGGAGATCGTCTGTGACTGTCAGGTTCCGCCGAGTCATGGAACGGTGGTGCGTGGTCCGAATCACACGGTGAACTACATCCCCGATCGAAACTTCACTGGTCAAGACACATTCAGGTACGAGGTGTGTGACCCCAGCGGGCTGTGCGACACGGCGACGGTGACAGTGGATGTGTTGCCGATCGACGATCCGCCGGTGGCGGAGGACGACGCGGTGGAAGTGGCCGAGGACGGGAGTGTCGAGATCAAGGTCCCAGCGAACGACTCGGATCCGGACGGCGATCTGGATCTCGGATCGGTCAGTATTGTCAGCCAGCCAGGAAACGGGACGGTGACTGTAGATCCAATCACCGGCGTCGTGACCTACGAGCCGGATCCCGACTTCAACGGCACCGACACCTTCACCTACGAGATCTGCGACAGCCAAGGTGTGTGTGACACGGCGACGGTCACGGTGGAAGTGAACCCGGTGGACGATCCACCGGTGGCCGGTGACGATACGGCCACCGTGCCGGAGGATGGATCGATCACGATCAACGTCCCGGGGAACGACACGGATCCGGACGGCGACCTCGATGTGAGGAGTGTAAGCATCGTCAGCCAGCCCCCGAACGGGACGGTAACGGTCGATCCAATCACCGGCGAGATCACGTACGAGCCGGACGAGGACTTCAACGGCACCGACACGTTCAGCTACTCGATCTGCGACAGCTTGGACGTGTGCGACACGGCCGAGGTGACGGTGAACGTGATGCCGGTGGACGATCCGCCGGTGGCGAACGATGACAGCGCGGTGACGCCGGAAGACATTGCGATCGTGATTCCGGTGGTCGGCAACGATTTTGACGTGGACGGGAACCTGGATCCGACGACGGTGGGGATTGTGAGTTCTCCGTCGAACGGGACACTCAGCGTCGATCCGGTGACCGGTGCGGTGACGTACACACCGGAAGCCGACTTCAACGGGCTCGACACGTTCAGCTACCAGGTGTGCGACACGGACGGGTTGTGCGACGTGGCGGATGTGACGGTGAACGTGGGACCGGAAGACGATCCGCCGGTGGCGCTGGATGACAGTGGGCAAGTGTTCGAAGACGGGGTCACGACGATCGACGTGGTGCTAAACGACAGCGATCCGGACGGGGACCTGGATCCGACGAGCGTGGTGGTGACCTCACCGCCGGCACACGGGGCGTTCAGCGTCGATCCGGTGACGGGTGCGATCGGCTACGAGCCAAACGAGAACTACAACGGTCCGGACACGCTGACCTACGAGATCTGTGACACAGTGGGGTCGTGTGATCTGGCGGTGGTAACGATCGACGTGTTGCCGGTGGACGACCCGCCGGTGGCGAACGACGACGGAGCGAGCGTGGCCGAGGATGACTCCGTCGTGATCGATGTGCCGGCGAACGACTCGGATCCGGATGGCGATCTGGATCCGACGAGCGTGGTGGTTGTGCTCGATCCACAGCACGGTGAGGTGACGGTCGACCCGGTGACGGGAGAGATCACGTACGAACCGGATCCGAACTTCAACGGAACCGACACATTCACCTACCAGGTGTGCGACAGCTTGGGCGTATGCGACACGGCGACGGTGACGGTGAATGTCGCGCCGGTGGACGACCTGCCGGTGGCGGGAGACGACACCGGCAGTGTGGCAGAAGACGGCGCTGTCACGATCAACGTGCCCGGAAACGATGATGACCCGGACGGCGATCTGGATCTCGGCAGCGTGTCGATTGTCAGCCAGCCTGCGAACGGGACGGTGACCGTCGACCCGATCACTGGTGTCGTGACGTACGAATCGGATCCCGACTTCAACGGCCCGGACACGTTCAGCTACTCGATCTGCGACAGCCAAGGCGTGTGCGACACGGCAACCGTGACGATCGAGGTGACGCCGATTGACGATCCACCGGTGGCGGTCGATGACAGCGCACAAGTGTCTGAGGATGGCAGTGTGGAGATCAATGTCCCAGGAAACGACTCCGACGCGGATGGAGATCTCGATATCACCTCAGTTTTGATCGTGTCGCAGCCCTGGAATGGCACAGTGACGATCGATCCGGTGACGGGGCAGATCACTTATGAACCGGACGAGAACTTCGATGGTCAGGACACGTTCACCTACGAGATCTGTGACAGCCAAGGTGTGTGCGACACGGCGACGGTGACAGTGGATGTGTTGCCGATCGACGATCCGCCGGTGGCGGAGGACGACGCGGTGGAAGTGGCCGAGGACGGGAGTGTCGAGATCAAGGTCCCAGCGAACGACTCGGA
>Ga0272441_10001640_pt1 | contig 47268 bp, 42 predicted proteins | sample SSMProp6N_FD_193582 | JGI IMG/M metagenome (GOLD analysis project Ga0272441, IMG submission 193582) | Marine sediment archaeal communities from Little Sippewissett salt marsh, Falmouth, MA, United States - SSM-Prop-6N | ecosystem: Environmental > Aquatic > Marine > Wetlands > Sediment ... | reverse complement strand
GTTATGAACTACGGCATTCCCTTTTCCGGCGGAACCGTCCCAGGGTTTTAAAAAACAGGGCCAGTCGAGCTTCCTGCCGGAAAGTGCCGAACGAATGCTCATCGTCACGGGTGTATCGAAGCCGTTTTTAACCAAAAAGCGATAGGTTAATTTTTTATCCTGGCAAATATCAAGCACTTCCGGCGAAGAGACAAGAACACGGCAGCCCAGTTTAGTGAACTTCGAGCTGTTCTGAGCCAGTAATTTCAGGTCAAGGTCAACAGTCGGTATAAGCAGCTTTATACGGTTATTTTTGACTATGGCCAGTAATTGCTTTATATAGCCCGGATGTGTAATGGGTTTGACCAGAAAGCCTTTGTCACATAACTGAAGGGCGGGACTGAATTGGGTGGTGTCCGTACCGAAAAAAGATGCCCCGGTTCTGAATCGCTTCGCCGCCCGGCGAAAACTTTCGAGTAATGAAACGCGTCTGCCGATACATGTGAAAAGAACATTCAGATTATTTCCGATTTTTAGCTTCTGACTTTTCAATTTTACTTTCCCAGCATGTCGCATTAATAATCAGTTAACAAAGGATAATGGTACACAGTCAATAACGAATTTTCAATCTTCAAATCGAAGGGGAAACAATTTTGTCAAATCTTTTGACATTTTAACCTTACGGCTATAAACTAACAAGCTCAGTTGTCAAACTGGGTAGAATTTTGGTTACAGAACGGATATCGGTAATTGGGGAAATAATTATGCAGGACGCGATTAAGACGGGAGCTATAATGAATGTCCCACTTTTGGATTTGAAGGCACAATATGCAAGCATCAAGGATGAAGTTCTGCCGGCAATAGCTGATGTTTGCGAAAGTCAGATGTTTGCTCTCGGTCCGGTGGTGGCCGATTTCGAACAAAAGATTTCGGAATATTTAAAGAGCAAATACGCCATCGGTGTCTCCAGCGGGACCGATGCACTGCTCGTGAGCCTGATGGCCCTGGATATAAAGCCGGGCGATGAGGTCATTACCACAGCCTTTACATTCTTCGCCACCGCCGGTTGTGTTGTCAGAGTCGGGGCAAAGCCCGTTTTTGTCGATATCGATCCCGAATCGTACAACATTGACCCGGCCTGCATCGAGGAAAAAATTACCGAAAAAACCCGGGCAATCATCCCGGTACATTTATTCGGGCAGGCGGCACAAATGAAAGCAATCAACGAAATCGCACAGCATCACAATCTCGCCGTAATCGAGGATGCCGCTCAGGCGATTGGTGCAAGCCAGGATGACATAATGTGCGGCAATTTCGGTCACTGCGGATGCTTCTCGTTTTATCCGACCAAGAATCTCAATGCCTTCGGTGACGGCGGATTAGTCACAACCAATTCGGAGAATCTTGCACAAAAGCTGAGAGTGCTGCGCGACCACGGCCAGAATCCAAGATATTTTTACAGTATGATCGGCGGCAATTTCCGCCTCGACGGCATCCAGGCGGCTGTTTTGAATATCAAATTAAAATACCTTGATTCCTGGAACGCAAAACGAAGGAAGAACGCCGCTTTGTACGATGAAGCTTTTGCCGGTTCGCCGATTAAAACTCCCAAGATAGATGAAAACAACGTCAGTATATATCACCAGTACACTGTAGCAGTACCGAATAGGGACCGGCTGCAGAAATTCCTCGCTCAAAATAATATCGGCTCTGCGATCTTTTATCCGCAGCCGCTGCATCTTCAGGAGTGCTTCAGCGAACTTGGCTACGGACCTGGTGATTTGCCGGTTACCGAACGGCTGTGCGGCGAAGTTTTATCACTGCCGGTTTATCCGGAATTATTGCAGGAACAGATCGAACACGTTGCCGAAACCGTACTGAAGTTTTTCTAATATGAAGTAAGTAATATTTACAGGATAATACAATTGTTGAGTGTAAGTGACAATCCTCCCATCATGTGGCCCGAAGCGGAATCGATACGCGAATATGCCGGCCAATGGTGGGTAGCCCATACCAAAAGCAGGAATGAAAAGGCCCTAGCTCACGACCTGATCGGCAGGGACATCTGTTACTTTCTCCCGATGACATGGAAGGTCAGGCGGAAAAGCCGCAGGACCATAAAATCACTGCTGCCTTTGTTCAGCGGATATTTGTTTTTTTGCGGCGACGAAAACCAGCGGACGGAAACACTAAGGACAGACCGCGTCGCAAACATTATCGAAGTAAAAGACCAGGAAACATTCCTCAATGAGCTTGTACAGATCGAAAGGGTTCTCCAGGCCGGCGCACCGTTAGTACCGCACAAATATATCAAAGTGGGTCAGAAGTGCCGGGTTATAGCCGGGCCTCTGATGGGCTTACAAGGCATCGTGGTCAATACCAAAGGAACGATGAGACTGGTCCTGCAGGTGGATATGCTCGGCCAGGCCGCAAGCGTTGAGATAGATATAGACATGATAGAGCTTGTTGATTAATACCGAACCGCAGATTGAGACTTTAAACAACAGGAGATTTTTGTATGAAAATTTGTGTAGCCGGTGTCGGTTATGTCGGCCTCGTAACGGGAGCATGTCTTGCCGAAGCAGGCAACAATGTAATATGTGTTGATAACGACAGCGAGAAAATCGCCTCCCTTAATAACGGCGCCATTCCCATCTACGAGCCGGGCCTAACCGAAATTGTAAGACATAATGCCAAGCTCGGCAGGCTGCACTTTACGACGGACCTGAAATACGGCGTGGATAATTCGCTCATTATCTTTCTCGCAGTCGGAACGCCGTCGGCGGATGACGGCTCTTGCGATATGTCGGCAATACTTTCGGTGACGGAAGGTATCGCCGAAAATCTCAGTGACTACCGGATCATTGCTACCAAAAGCACGGTGCCGGTGGGGACATGTCAAAAAATTACGGAGATTATCAAATCGAAAACCGATGTGCCGTTCGATTATGTCAGTAATCCGGAATTCCTCAAGGAAGGTGCGGCGGTCGAGGATTTTATGAGTCCCGACAGGATTATCATAGGGACAACCAGCGACCGGGTTCGGGATGTTATGGAGCAGTTATACAGCCCGTTTATGAGAAAGAGCAGCCGAATACTTTTTATGGACCCGGCTTCGGCCGAGATGGCTAAATACGCCGCTAATGCGATGCTGGCGACTCGAATCTCTTTTATGAACGAGCTTTCGGCACTTTGTGAAACGGTCGGGGCGGATATCGAAATGGTCAGGCACGGTCTCGGCAGTGACTCCAGAATAGGCTCTGCGTTTTTGTTTCCCGGGGTCGGTTACGGCGGCGCCTGTTTTCCGAAAGATATTCGCTCGCTCATTCATACCGGCTCCGAGCACGGCGTAGAGATGACCATCGCAAAATCCGTACAGCAGGTAAACATGGACCAGCAGAAGCGTTTTGCACAGCGTATTATAGACTATTTCGCCGGAAAGACAGACCAGATTACATTAGCCGTTTGGGGGCTGGCTTTTAAGGCGAGAACCGATGATGTAAGAGAATCACCGGCGATTAACTGCATTAAAAAATTCCTCGACTCTCGTATGACTATCAGGGCATACGATCCTGAAGCGGCTATCTCGGCGCAGAAAGTTCTGGGTGACAAAATTCAGATTTTCCAGAACGGTTACGATACCCTGGATGATGCCGATGCCCTTGTTATTTTCACGGACTGGCAGGAATTTCGAAATCCGGAGTTTAAAACCATCGCCGAGAAGCTAAAAAAACCTGTAATTTTTGACGGTCGTAATCTGTACAATCCCGATGTCGTTAAAGCGGCAGGTATTGAATATTACAGTATTGGAAGAGTGCAGGTTCGTAATGAATAAATCTTCCGTAACGTTCGTGTTGTTCGATGAAAAATGATGGAAATGCAAATTGTTATTAAGAGCATGGGCATAATCCTGGCTCTGATAGCGGTTGTTTATATGCTGAGACCGGATACGGCGAAAAAGTTAATGATTTTTTTTCAAAAGGGCAGGCGGATATACCTTGATGGTATCGTTAATTTATCCCTGGCTGCGGCGTTTTTTGTCGGTGCGAATCAATGCAGACATCCATGGGTAATACTTGTCTGTGGGATTGTTTTTCTGGCCGAGGCTATGATGATTTTTGGGCTTGGATCGAAAAAAGCAAATGTTATTCTCGATTGGGGCCTGGAGCAGTCCGACGAACTTTACAGGTTTATTGGTCTGTTGATTGGGATGATGGGTTTGATTGTAGTTTTTTCAGCGTGATACTTGATTAGATAAAGATAGAAGCGAGTGTAGGTTATGAAGGCACTGGTAACAGGAGCAGCGGGTTTTATCGGCTCACATTTGAGCGAGCGTTTGCTTCAAAACGGTTGGGCGGTTGTCGGAATCGATAATTTCGATGATTTCTACGATCCCGGTATCAAGCGTAATAACATCGAAAAATGTCTCAAGGATGACAACTTTCGTCTCGTTGAAGCCGACATTCGTGACAACGCTGCCATGAACAAAGTAATCGGCGAAGACTTCGATGTAATCGTACATTTAGCGGCCAAGGCGGGCGTCCGACCTTCGATAGAGCAACCTCTACTTTATGCCGATGTAAATATAAACGGGACGATGGTCTTACTCGAAGCGGCGAAAAAGAAAAAAATCAAGAAATTTATTTTCGCGTCAAGCTCGAGTGTCTATGGCAACAATAAAAAAGTCCCTTTCTCCGAAGACGACAATGTGGATTTCCCCATTTCGCCCTACGCCGCTACCAAGAAAGCAGGTGAGTTAATCTGCCATACCTATCATCATCTTTGGGATATGTCGATTAGCTGTTTGCGTTTTTTCACTGTTTACGGCCCGCGACAGAGGCCAGATCTGGCCATTCACAAATTCGCAGCTCTCATCGAGCAGGGTAAACCCATCCCTGTTTTCGGTGACGGCTCCATGATGCGGGACTTTACATATATCGATGATATCATCGACGGCATAGTTGCGGCGATGGAAAAATGCGACGGTTTTACTATATATAATCTCGGCGAATCTCAGCCGATAACTGTTAATGATTTAATCGACGAAATTGAGAACGCACTCGGCAAAAAAGCAATCAGAGAATACATGCCCCGGCAGCCGGGAGACGTAGAACGCACCTTTGCGGACGTTACTAAAGCTGCTAACGACCTGGGATATAGACCTTCGACATCATTGCAGGACGGCCTGAAAAAATTCACCGCCTGGCTCAGGGATAAATCTTAAATTACAATCATTTTTTTATTAAAGAATCTAAAAATAGGAGAAACACGATGACAGACGAGAAGAAAGCGGATTTGGCCGGTCCCGGTATCGGCGACTACAACGAACTGGATAAAATTCTGCCGCAGGATTACAACTCATTGTTGTCACCGAAGGAAACTCAGATTGCCACCTATGCTGCTAAGGACTACATCGAGCAAAACCTTTGCAAGGAACTGAACCTAATCCGTGTGACTGTTCCTTTAATTGTGGATGTCGAAAGCGGCGTCAACGATATGCTTGACCGTGACGGTTCCCGAACGCCTATACAGTTTCATATCTCGAACGATAATGGCAAAAATCCGATCGACGCCCAGGTCGTGCAAGCCGCCACCAAATGGAAACGAATGGCTCTCAAGCAATTCGGAATGGACATCGGCGAGGGATTGCTGACCGATATGCGTGCCATACGGAAAGACTATTTCCTCGACCATGACCACAGTGCCTATGTGGACCAGTGGGACTGGGAGCTGACTATGACAGCCAAGCAGCGAAATCTCGATTTTCTTCGCGAAGTTGTCCGGAAGATATGGAAAGTTCTCAAAGGCGCCGAAAGCCATGTTCAGGAGCTTTTTCCCCAGTTGAAGAATGATAAATATCCCGATTTGCCGGATGAATTGACCTTTATTCATGCCGAAGAAATTCTTGAGAAATTCCCCGATTTGCCTCGGAAGCAGCGAGAGACAACGATCCTACAGGAATATCCGGCAGTTTTTATAATCGGTATCGGCTGGGTGCTCGAAGACGGCTATCCGCACGAAATGCGTGCGGCCGATTACGACGACTGGGTCACCGAAACAAAATCCACCGACGGCCGGCCCATGCATGGACTGAACGGTGATATTCTCGTCTGGAATCCGGTAACGAAACGGCGTCACGAGCTAACATCGATGGGAATCCGTGTAAACGCCGATACTCTTGTCCAGCAACTGGAACTTTCGGGCCAGTTGGATATGCTTGAATTTCCCTACCATCAGGCCATTGTCAACAAAGAGATACCGCTTAGCATCGGCGGCGGTATAGGTCAGTCCCGGACATTTATGTTGTTACTGAAGAAGGCCCATATAGGCGAAGTCAGTGCGACAGTCTGGCCGAAAATACTCAAAGATATGTGTAAAAAGAAAAATATCAACGTTATAGAATAAATGCACGTTTGAATGTCGATAGACGATTTTTCGCCCCCGGATAAATCCGGGGGCTTTTTTTATTCGGGCACTAATACTTGTCTGTAAGGGATTTTTTTGTTAGTATCACTTTCGATCTGTAATAGAGTGTCTGTCGGGTCGAAAATATTAAGTTTAAGACCTCTGTGGGCCACAAAAGCCTATGGCGAAAGTTCTTAAAATCAAAGATTGGGATAAACTGCCGGACGAGGTTATACTGAAAATGCGCGTTCGGGATTTTGGCGTGCAAATTCAGGGCTCCGAGCTGCAACCGTTAATAGAGAGGCTATACGAGGAGCTTGATGCCAAAGGAATTGGTTTTCATCCGACGTGCTATCTCACGGATGAATGGCTTTGTCCCGACAAGATACCCATTATCGGGATCCCTTTTTACCTCGCCCATCCACGGTTGAAAAGCATCGAGCAGAAAATGATGTACGAGGTGGAAGGCGGGACGGAAGAGTCCTGTATGAAGCTTTTGCGTCATGAGTGCGGCCATACGCTGAACTATGCGTACGAACTGTACAAGAAGACCAGATGGCGGGAGTTGTTCGGTCCTTTCTCGGCGAAATACTCGGATTCCTATGACTATTGGCCATATTCCCGGCGTTTTGTTATTAACCTGCAGGACAATTACGCCCAGTCGCATCCGGATGAGGATTTCGCCGAGACGTTTGCCGTCTGGCTGGCCCCGCAGAGTAATTGGCAACAGAAGTATAGAAACTGGCCGGTAATCAAGAAGCTGTGGTACGTGGACGGTTTGATGAAACGTATTTCAACAACCGAGCCGATTAAAACAATCCAGGGACAGCCGCCGTGGGCCGCATCTCGGATGACTTCGACACTCGCCGCTCATTACGAACGTAAGCGTAGGGCGCTGGGCAGCGGATTCCAGGGGTTTTACGATGACAGCCTGATTAGTCTGTTTTCGTCGAAACAAAGCGTATCTACGAATCCGAAGGCCTCCAAGGTTCTGCGTCACAATCGTCGAGTGCTTGTTGACAGTGTGGCTCGATGGACCGGTCATCGTAAGCACGACATCCATCAATTAGTTAATACCTTAATTCTTCGCTGTGATGCCCTTGGCCTCTATGCGAAACCGAGTCAAGTTGATGACATTATTGGAGTTACCGCTTTTTTAACGGCTATAGCAAATAGTACATTCAGAATTGTCGGGAGGCACACACGTTAATGAGTCGAAAATTGAATATAATGGTTTTGGTCGATGCCACTGAAGTCAAGGACAGCGACCCGAATTTCGAGGTTTCTCCGGAAGTACCCACTACGGAATATCATGTCATCGAGGCTCTGCGGGATTTGGGCTATAAGGTTTCGATACTTGGAGCGGTTAATGACATTGAGACTATTATCGGGACACTGACCGATCAAAATCCTGATATAGTATTCAACCTGACCGAATCTTTTAACGGAGACCGCCGATTCGACAAAAATATCGCCGGGCTTCTGGAAATGTTGCGGATTCCGTTTACCGGTACCGGGGCAATGGGTTTGCTGTTATGCAGGGACAAGAGGTTGTGCAAAGAGCTGTTGAGTCTGCACAAGATTCGCGTCCCGAATTTTTTCTCCCTGCCTCACGGCAGAAAATTTCGCGTCTCCAAAACAACCCGATACCCGCTGGTTGTCAAACCTGCGCTGGAAGACGGCTCCGAAGGAATTTCGAATGCTTCCCTGGTCAGTGATGACTCTGAATTGTCCGAGCGTGTCCGTTTTATGCACGAGCGTTGGGAGCAGCCTGCGATAGCGGAGGAATATATTAAAGGACGGGAGTTGTATGTTGGTATTATGGGCAATAAGAGACTGGAAGTGCTCCCTATCCGGGAGTGCCTTTTTGATTTTGACAGCAAGGAAGGCCCTCAACTGGCAACTTATCGCGTTAAATGGAATGCCGAATACAGGAAAAAGTGGAATATAAAATTCGGATACGCCGAACTCGATCCGGCAGTCGTGAAGAATATAAGCCATATATGTAAGAAGGTTTATCGTATCCTGCATATTCAGGATTACGGCCGAATTGATCTTAGGCTTACTAATGACAATAAGGTTGTGATTCTCGAAGCAAATCCTAATCCCGATCTTGCTTACGGTGAGGAAGTGGCCGAGGCGGCAGAGAAAAGCGGCTTTTCTTACGAGCAGTTCATCGATCAAATTTTGAATCATGCCCTACGCAGATATAAGTAATTTGGAGGTTTATCAAATGGCACACAAGACAAAAAGACCGGTATCGGAAAATTGTCATCCTGCGGATGACAATAATTCATGTAACAACTGCAACCACTACAAAAAGGCCGGCAAGCTCAGGCAGTGGTGTAATAGTCACCTGTGGCTAAGGTGGTTATTGCCCTTAATCGGACTTGTATCGCTTCTCTGGTTTTTGGTCCGTGTAATCCCAAAACCCTCACGTGCAACGTATCCCTGCCAGAGATTAGCTGCGCCGCTGGCGGGGGGATTTATAATATGGGTAGCCGGTTTGGTCGGCTCAGCCTTTTTGTACTGCAGAGCGAAACTGTTGTTGAAAAAATCTCGATACGTAGCAGCCTGTATATTGACCGTATTCTCCATCCTGATTGTCTGGGGCTCACTTAGCCTGACAGGTGATAATCCGGCGGAAGCGGCATTTTCACCTTCCGAGCCGGTGAACAGTCCGATGGGCGTGGCGAAAGGAATTTATCCCGGCCGGGTCGTATGGATTCGCGACCCCGATGCGACAAGCTGGGACCAGAAGAACGGCAGCTAGTGGGACGACGGCAATACCGACCAAGGTAAAGTCGATGCAATGATATCGAAATCCATACAGCAACTAACCGGCAAAACGAGTGACGCCCAGGCATGGGACGCCCTCTTTAAACACTCCAATAAGACTAAAGGTTCCGGTGATATCGGCTACACAAAGGGCGAGAAAATAGTCGTAAAAATTAATATGAACCAGGAACGCGGGCGTGGCTGGGCGCCGAACGCCGGTCTGCCGAGTCCGCATGTTGTTTACTCGCTTATGGAGCAGCTTATCAATAAGGCCGGTATACCAGGTTCGGATATTACTATATACGATGCCACGAGATATGTCGGTGATAACATATTCAATAAGATCAAAAGCAACAGCAGTGAGAATTTTCAGAACATCAGGTTTGTCGTCAGACCGGAAAGTGCCGGTAACGGCCGTATCGGAGCGAGACCCGATACCGATAATCCGCTTCACACCAAAGCCGGCACGGCTTATCTGCCGAAATGTGTCACCGAGGCAAAATATATGGTTAACCTGGCATTGATGCGGGCACATTCCCTTTTCGGAGTGACATTGTGCGCAAAAAATCATTTCGGCACCACATATTTTCCCGATAACGGCGGCTGGACACCGCGGCCGCTGCATAATTTAGGTCATCGCAGGAACAGCATGGGCTCGTATAACTGTCTCGTTAATCTCAATGGCCACAGGGAACTGGACGGCAAAACAATTCTCTATATGATTGATGCGTTATATCCGGCGACATATCAAAACGGACCCGTTACAAAATTCGCCGCTTTTGATGATGACTGGTTCTCGAGTATTCTCGTTTCGCAGGATATGGTTGCTATCGATTCCGTCGGGCTTGATTTTTTGAGAAACGAGCAGGAACTTAATCCGAATGTGACCAACGTCAGGGGAAACCCGGATAATTATTTGCACGAAGCGGCGACGGCGGACAAGCCGCCCTCGGGAACGAAATATGACCCCGAGGACGACGGCACCGCTCTTGAAAGTCTCGGCGTGCATGAGCACTGGAATAATCCGAAAGACAGAAAATATTCCCGTAACCTGGGAACCGGCGAAGGTATTGAATTAATATCAATAAACTGACGCAAAAGCTTCGATATCTTCTAGTGATAGCATATATAATTCGGAATGTGTAAGTTGTACGGTCTTTGTTGTCTTATTTTTCGTAAGTGTCTTTTTACGGATTCTTATTTTTTACTTTTTTGAGCTCTTCTTCGGCCTTTTTGCGGGCGGTAATGTCGCGAATGCTCTCGCGATGTCCCAGAGAAATACCTTTATTATCGTATATAGGCTGCCAGGACATCGCCGCCCAGACGATTTTCCCGTCTTTACGTACTATCCTGAATTCCACATCGTTACCGGTGCTGCCTTCCAGAGCCGATTGAAATGCTTTGATCATCCGGGAGCGGTCCTGTTCGTAAATGACCGCTCCCGGATAATCCTGTATTGACATTGTCTCTTTGACATTATATCCGGTCAGACGTGTTACCGCAGGATTAGTCCATAAAATCCGCCCGGTCGGACTGACCCAGACCTCCCAGTCGTAAGTGTAATCGGCAATTGCACGAAAGCACTGGTCTGCCATCTGCGAAATCAATTCGGTACGCTTACTCGCACCGATATCGTCATATACGGATAGAATTCGCCCCGAAGGCAATTTAAACACGTAGTTTTCCCGCCAGCCCGCTATCCTTTCGTCTTTGTAGATTGAAACCGGATGATGTTCGGGTGTGCCCGTTTTATATACCCGTTGAAAAACATCCAAAAGACCGAACTTACTGATTCCGGGAAAAACCTCCGTGACAGTTTTACCAATCACATCTTCTTTTTTGGTATGATCGATTTTTTCGCCGGCGGAATTAAAATCGACAAATACGAAGTCTTCGCCGTTATTTATTGCTTCGTATATCGCAGCGCCGCTGCTGACATTATCGAAAAGAATCTTAAATCCCGACTTATACTCTTGAAGCTCCTGCCTGAAATACTTATCGCGGTCGTTCTGCTGATTGCTGCTGTTGGGTTCGGCTTTCATATTCAAGCTCCGTGAAAACACCCAGGATAAACCTGATTTTTTACTATTATACTACCTTTTCACTATGCTTGTTCGTGTCCGGATGCCTGTTTTATGTAGCATAATGAGTATATGCGGTCCCTGGTTGGGAATGCAAACTATTTTTTATGAATTTATACTATCTTATTCTTCGGTGTTGAGGTCCTGAGATTCGATAGCTGATAGACGGCGGATGAAGAAATCCTGTCGCCTACGAACGCTGTATAGGCCGCCGCTGCTATAATCCATGACTTATATAACAAGCATTTCCTAATTCTTTTGTTTTTTCCGCTTTTTCGAATAAGTTTTGTTCGGTTTTTTGTTTTATTAGAGAAAATTGAGAATTTTTTCTGTAACATCTGGAGTAAAGACCGCCTTTATAAAAATGAGACCGATATAAATAAATGGTTAATAGCTTGAACGAAGGAGAATATTATGCGGCGATTTTTCAGTTTGAGGCATTTTGTCCTGTTTTTATTTATTACGATATCCTTTATGACAACAGGATGCGTGTATGTCGAAGGTTCATATAACAGAAGACATGTTACAAATTTGATATCTCTGAGAATAATTCTGCGTGAAGGCGACAGGGACAAGCTGCCTGAGGGTGAGAATGTGACACAAAGGCAGTGGATTAGCCAAAGCAAATGGTATCCTAATCCGTCATCTGAGTATGTCAACATCTCATTTACAGAAGATGACTTGAAAGACAGCATTAAATCTGAAAATATCCACATAGGCGAATACGGATTTAATGCTTCCCTGCCGGAATCATCCCGGCCTGGAGAGCCGATAGATATTTTTATATCGGGCGACCTCGGGGAGCTCTCGTTCGAGGGGGAGCTTGGTTCAGGTGGATACGGACGTGACGTCACTGCTTTCGGCAACGTTGTAATTGAGCTCGACCGTGATGATATCGATAAAATCGTAAATGCTTTCGGTCAGGAGCCTTCGCTCGATGTTCTAATATCCCTGATTATAAAGGGTGTCAATACCGAACAATTGATTGAATTTGCCGATTGCGGCATAAAACTTTGTATATCTGACGCCGGGGAGCTGGTCGTCAATGATTTTGAGGCAGAAACAATCGACAGACTTATTGACGCCGGTTACGAGTATGACGGCGAAGATTTCGTCAGCCTTGCAAGACACCGCGTTTCAGGCGACTACGCAATCGGCTGGAAAGAGGCCGGCTATAACCTTTCCGCGAAGCAATTGGTATATGCCAAACAGCGAAATCTTAGCTTCGAAGAAGCTTTGAAATGGCAAAAAGCAGGGCGTGAGCTTTCTCTGGAAGAATTGCATTGGGTCAAACAGAGAAATCTGGATCCGCAGGAAGTAGTAAGGTGGCGGGAAGCGGGACGTGAGCTTACATTAGAACAGTTACAATGGGTTAAGCAGCGAAATATCCGTCCGCAGGAAGCAGTGAAGTGGAAAGAAGCGGGGATAGAACTATCATTGGAAAAGCTTCAATGGGTTAAACAGCGGAATATTCATCCGGAGGAATTTGTTGCCTGGAAAGAAGCAGCGAGGGAACTTTCGCTGGATCAATTGCAGTGGGTAAAGCAGCGAAATATACATCCACAGGATGCAGTGAAATGGAAAAAGGTAGGGCGAGAGCTTTCATTGGAACAACTGCAATGGGTAAAGCAACGAAATATTCATCCGGAGGATTTTGTGGCCTGGGAGAATGCAGGATATGAACTTTCGCTGGAACAATTGTACTGGATCGAACAGCGAAATTTGAATCCTCAGGAAGCCGCCGGATGGAAGAAATTGGGATATGATTTGTCAATAGAAGATTTATATCGCCTGAGGCAGAATAACATTCAATCTTCATATGGAGAGGCTTTTAACGATCCGGAATATGAGCGGGTGAGTATCGAGCAGTTAATCGAATTCAGACGCTCCAACATTTCACCGGAGACAATCAGGAAACTCCGGAAACATGCCGAACGAACCGGCTTGTAACTTCTGTTTATGAATATGTACAACTTACTTACTGATCGATATGCTGATAATGCACTTCATTATAGAGTAGTATTTTTTAAAAAATTCGGCTGCCGATTTGGTAAACTATAAGTGTAACTATATATGCAAGGGCGGTAAGGCCGAAGAATTGCACCATTGCCCATCGCCAGGAACATGTTTCCTGTTTTGTTATGGCAACCGTTGCAATGCATGGCGCATAAATCAGGCAAAACAGCATAATGCAAAAACCGGTCAGCGGCGTATAATTAGCTCGCAATTTCTGCCGCAATGTCAAATCAGATTCGTCATCACTACCGACGGCATAAATAATCGATATTTGTGAAACGAAGACTTCTTTGGCGGCGGTGGCGCCGATCAGTGCCGTTCCAATCTTCCAGTCGAATCCGAGCGGTTTCAGTGCCGGTTCGATGGCCTGTCCAAGTCTGCCGATGACCGAATATTCCAGCTTCTTCTGTTGCTTTTGCTGCGGCGTCAGTTCGGTGTACGAATCGGGATTCGGTTTCGGATAACTCATTGCGAACCAGAGTACAATCGAGACGGCGAGTATAATGGTACCGGCCTTTCGCAGGTACATCCAGCCTCGATGCCACATGTGTATGCAGATCGATTTGAAGGTCGGTACTCGATAGGGCGGCAGTTCCATTACAAACGGCTCAGTCTCACCTCTTAAAACCGTCAGGCGTAAAATCTTGATGCAGATAATTGCCAGGATAATTCCTATCAGGTAAATCAGCCACATCATCGGCCCGTGCCAGTCCTCCTGGAAAAACGCAGGTATTATAAGCGCGTAAATCGTCAGTTTTGCACCGCAGCTCATCAGCGGAACAACCATAATTGTCGTAAGCCTGCTGCGTTTATTTTCGAGAATTCGCGTGGCCATAATCGCCGGCACGGAACAGCCGAACCCGATGAGCATTGGGATAAAGCTTTTGCCGTGCAGGCCGATTTTATGCATAATACGGTCCATAATAAATGCCGCACGTGCCATATACCCGGAATCTTCCAGCAGGGCGATCATCATAAACAGTAGTAGAATATTCGGCAAAAATACCAGCACTCCTCCGACACCGCCGAGAACGCCGTCCACAATAAGCGATTTGAGCCAACTGTCACTGCCTGCCGGCCAAAATCCCGCTAAGGTGTTTGCCAGCCAGCCGAAAAACCATTCCAGCCCGTCCATCGGATATTTGCCGATTTTGAATGTCAGGACAAAAGTCAGATACATAAGCAGCAGAAAAATCGGAAGTCCGAGGATGCGGTGCGTCACTACAGTATCGATTATATCACTATAATTATGCCGCAATTCAACAGTGGTTTTAAGTGTCTCCTGGCAGGCGCCAGAAATGAATCCGTACCGCCGGTCAGCCATGACCACTTCCGGATTATCGCCGAATATGCTCTTGAGATGTTCTGTTGAAGCGGCAACGATATCGAGCACTTCCCGATTGCCGACATTTGCTATAATTTCCTCGTCCTGTTCCAGCAGCTTGAGGGCCAGCCATCTTGTCCCATATTTCTTAGTCAGATGATTTTCCCTGTCGTAGATAGCCTTTTCAATTTTTCCCAGTTCGTGCTCTATTTCCTCTCCGTAATTGATTTTATGCGTGCGTTTTTTCCCGGCCTGTTCCGCGGTCTCGATAATAGCATCGAGCAGTTCTGTTTTGCCTTTGCCCTTATTGCCGATTGTTTTTACAATTTTTGCCTCGAGTAGCTTCGACAGCTGCTCGATGTCGAAGACCATACCTTTCTGCTCGGCGATGTCACTCATATTGAAAGCCAAAACCAGAGGGACATTCAGCTCGATCAACTGTGTTGTCAGATATAAATTTCTCTCAATACCGGAGGCATCAACAATATCGACAACAACGTCAGGATGTTCGCTGATGATGAAATTCCTGGCAACCAGCTCTTCGGTCGAATAGGCGTTCAGGCTGTATGTCCCCGGGAGGTCCACGAACGCTATTTCGTAATCCTTATACCGGCAGATGCCCTGTTTTTTCTCGACTGTCACTCCGGGATAATTTCCCACATGCTGACGCGCACCGGTGAACTGGTTGAAGATGGAAGTTTTGCCGCTGTTAGGATTGCCGGCCAGAGCCGCTGTTATTTTATTTGTCATTACAGCTACACACCATTATTTTGTGAGCCATCCCTCTGCCTAACATCATTCTTGAGCCTTTTACGCTGATGACAAAAGGCCCGGGATGCCTGTTGTTTACGACGGTTATTTCCACATTGGGCAAAAGCCCCATAGAGGCAAGCCGGCTGTTCAAACCACGTCCCGCTGTTACGCTCGCCAGCCGGACTTTTTCACCGGAACGTATTGCCGATAGCGGCTTTGTTTGTTGAGTTTCCATATGTTTATTCTCACTTGCTCCCTGAATCGCACCCCTTGGAATACTATTCGAGTTATCTCCTGCTTATATTACAAAATCTGCGAAATTCATCTTTAAGATCGTGCCCGTTGTCACTATTATGATTAAAGAACTTTATAAAGGCCAGGAGCCTGGCGATTATTTCCGGTCCGAGTGTATGTTCGGCCTTACATGCGGCACTTTGAGCAATTTCCGGCTTGACGTTTAAGATATCGGTGAAAAACGATTTGAGAATTTCGTGTCGGTTTGCAATTTCCGCCGCTGCGGTCTTTCCCGGTTCGGTCAGGCTGATATAATTGTAGGGCTGATAATTACACAGGCCTTTTTTCTTAAGTGTTCTCAGTGCCCCCGTAACCGAAGCCTGAGAGACTCCGAGCTGCTGGGCAATATCCCTGCTGCGTGTGATATTGTTTTCTCCGGCAAGATTATAAATAGCCTCTAAGTAATCTTCCAGAGAAGCACTCAATTTCGACCTTTTTACCATTATATGGTTCCATTATTACGTTCTTAAGCATACCTAATATAGTTAGTCGCACCTAACTTTGTCAAGTTTTTTTATAATTTTTTTAAAAAAAGGCATTTTTATGACATTCCGATGAAAAATTGCGTTTCGGAGGCTATTATCTCGCAATTAAACTATAAGATTGGTGGGAACCTGTTAAAGGGAATTTTTAGCCTGTTTTAACGCTCCCGGCTTTGACAACGAACGCTTGTACATTCGCCACGGCGACGCCCTGATGGCCTACGAGATTCGATAGGCGAGGAATAATAAATGAAATACGTAAAGCACATCTGTGTTAGAAACATGCGCTTTACGTACGGGTTTTTACAGAATTTCTTGCCTTATTGTTTTGTGAGAGTGAAGACCTGCGTCATATCATCTACCACGAAATCGGCCGGTCTTATGTCGGAGCCCGGCTCGTTACCGGCGATTGTCAGGGTGTTGTTTTCTATCTTATAGATGCCTTTGGCGATTGTTCCGACATATTCTTCGATATTGCATTCGTTAATTTTAAAATCAGCCTGTTTTGGAGTGACTTTTTCGTTTAATACGAATGTCCCTTTGTACCATACACCTGAATCCGTTGATTCCATATTGAAATCATTACCGGAAATCGTCATCTTGAACTCCATATCCATACCAGCTAAGGGTCCCATCCAGGTGCCCTGCATCAGATACTGGTCAGTTTTGGCGGAATTTTCAGAATCGCCGCAACCGTGGATAATCAGCCCCAACGACAGCAAAACAATAACTAAAAAACACAAGTTTTTCATTTCTCTACCTTTCCTTGATTAATACTAACTGTTTTTTACTACAGCGTCATAAATTTATGTTTCGGATATGATATTTATAATGTCGTAATAAACCAGCAAATATTGCAGACTTTGAGCAAAATTTATTTGGAGGGATTTTGTGAAATGGATTTGTAGGCCAAATATTTCGCCTGCCGACTTTATAAGCGGATTATGCTTTGGCCATCTGCCGGTTTTTCAAATATAACTTCCTTCAAGGAGGAAATCTCGGCCGCGGTCTGTCAATCTGTAGCGATCCGGCTGGCCAGGACAGCCAATCCAGAAGAGATATTTTTTCCCGAAAGACAGCCTGCTAAAATAATATTGTGCCTTGGATTCGGATAAATTTAAGGTCCGCATCAAAGTTTTGTAATCGCACTCGCCGTCTTTCGAACGGGCTACGGCGAGTAAAATATTTAATTCATCTTCACTTAAATTTCCCATTTTAACACACTCGGCAAAATCATACATCCAATATGATGGATAACGAATAATTAACAAAATCTATCCACCAATTAATAGGCGATTCTCAGGTGTGAAATATTGATTCAAAAATAAATTTTTTTTTAATTTTTCATTTTTATGAGACTGCTTTTATTCATCAGGACAAAAAACACCGTAAATCAAATAGCCTTTAATATCCGCTTTACTAATAATTTCTGCCTTGTAGCTGATATTCACTTGACACGTACCCGTTGTGGCGAAATAAATGCTAATACATATCATCAGCAGTTGAAAAAAGGGGAAAAAAAGGATTGCAAAACGGAGACTTTTCGTATAGTTTATCGCCTCTGTAAATCAATCCCTCGAAGATCCGGGGGGTGAAAAGGGCACAATAGTATGGAGACAATAAGATGTCGGAAAAGAGATTGGCAATAGTAACCGGAGCCGCAAGGGGTATTGGAAGGGCAATTGTCCTCGATTTGCTCAAACAGGAGCGGATTGTCGCCGGATTGGATATAAATAAAGACCAGCTCGGCGAGCTTGAGGATGTTGTCAAAGAGGCTGGTTTTGAAGTTATCACCAAATGCGTGGATATAACCGATACGGGGCAACTGACCGAAATTCTCGAATCGCTGGCTGCCGAGCATGGGGGGATTGGCATTTTGGTCAATAATGCCGGTATTACCCGCGATAAGCTTATGATGCAGATGAACGAGGATGATTTCGACAAGATTATTAATGTTAATTTACGTGCGGCCTTTATTGCAAGCACTATTGCCGTTAAGTCGATGGTTCGCAATAAGTTCGGGCGGATTATCAACTTAAGCTCGGTAGCGGCTGTTATGGGACAGGCCGGATCGAGTAATTATGCCGCGAGTAAGGCCGGCCTCATCGGGATGACCAAATCGGTGGCGAGAGAGGTTGGTAAAAAGAACGTTACTGCCAATTGCATCGCACCGGGATTTATTATGACGGAAATGACTGATGTGCTGCCGGATGCTGTAAAAGATGCGGCAAAGCAGATAATTCCCGTAAAGCGGTTCGGCCGGGTCGAGGATGTCGCAAGGGCGGTAGCATTTTTGGCCGATGACGAAGCCGGATACATTACCGGGCAGGTTCTGTGTGTGGATGGCGGAATGGCCATGTAAAAAAAAATAAAATATGTTTGTAGTGACGGGTTTTTGTCGGTAATATACCCGCCTAAATATTGATGTAGTTGTCGGATGACGTGTTGTATGGTAGTGAAATTATTTCCTGTTTGATTTAGGGAGGAATACAAAGTGACTGCTGACGGCGTAGATGTTCAGGCTATTGAGAAGAGAGTGATCGATATTATTAGTGAGCAAATGGGCGCGGATAAAACTGAAATAACACGCGAGACTTCCTTTATTAATGATTTGAATGCTGACTCGCTGGACACGGTCGAGCTTGTTATGGAATTCGAGGATGAGTTTGATCTGAGTATCCCGGATGAGGAAGCCGAGAAAATCCAGACAGTCGGTGCCGCTATCGATCATATTGTCAGTGTTATTCAATCCAGAAGCCAGAAATAACGAAGAAGTCTAACATGAGTAAACGGCGAGTTGTTATCACAGGCCTCGGTTGCGTTACAGCCCTGGCTGAATCCGCTAACGAGCTTTTCGCTGCTTTATGTGCCGGTAAGAGTGGTATTTCTACTATAGAATCATTCGATACCAGCGCGTATAGCGTAAGGTTCGGAGGTGAAATTCGGACCTTTGATGTCACTAAGTACATCGAACAGCGGGAAAGCAAGCGGATGGATCGCTTCACACAGTTCGCGATTGCTGCATCGAGTCAGGCGGTTAAAGACAGCGGCATAGATCTTTCCAAAGAAGATCTTTCCCGTATCGGAGTCATTGTCGGTACCGGCATCGGGGGAATCAAGGAAATCGAGGACCAGCACCTGCGACTGCTTGACAAAGGCCCGATGAAAGTCTCGCCGTTCTGTGTACCGAGGCTTATGTCTAACGCGGCCAGCGGCAATATCGCCATCCAATACGGCCTGCGCGGACCAAACTTCTGCGTTTCCAGCGCCTGCGCTTCCGGCAATCATGCTATCGGCGAGGCGTATTCCAACATTGTCACCGGCCGAAGCGACATTATGATTACAGGCGGTTCCGAAGCCGCCTTGACGCCCATCGGCCTGGCCTCGTTTTGTGCCGCAAGGTCACTGAGCACACGAAACGACGATCCGCCGGCGGCATCGAGGCCTTTCGACAAGGACCGGGACGGTTTTGTACTTTCAGAAGGCGCCGGAATCGTGATTCTCGAGGAGCTCTCGCACGCCAAAAAACGCAACGCCCCGATATACGCCGAATTTCTCGGTTATAGCGCTACCGACGACGGCTACCATATTACCGCTCCGTTGCCGGATGGAAACGGTGCCGCATCGGCGATGAAGACCGCCCTTGCCGATGCCGAGGTGGAGCCGGATAAAATTGACTATATTAACGCTCACGGCACGGGAACCGAGCTTAACGATATCGCCGAAAGCTCGGCCATCAAGCACGTATTGGGCAAACATGCGTACGAAATTCCCGTCAGCTCCACAAAGAGCTGCTTAGGCCACCTGCTCGGAGCCAGCGGTGCAGTCGAGCTTATTGTCTGCGTCAAGGTGATTAACGAATCCACCATCCCTCCGACAATCAACCTGGAGAATCAGGATCCTCGCTGCGATTTGAAGATGGATTTTGTTCCCCTCGAAGCCCGCGAAGCGAAAATCAATATTGCGATGAGTAATTCCTTCGGTTTCGGCGGACACAACGCCTGCGTCGTCGTCGGAAAAATCTAATATCGAGAACCAAGAATCAAAGGCTTGGTATCCCGACTGTGGCGAGATGGCTTTTCACAAGATCACTCTAAAATTTCGTTTGTCCAGTCAAAAATTTCGTTAGTATTGTCAAGTCATCAGTCATAACACGAAAACCGTGGTTTTGTCCGGGACTGCGACCTGGGGCATAACCCATTACTCGAGTATTCACGTCGCCGGACCAGGTATATGACCCACCTCGCAGAAATTGGTCCTCCACGCTAAACAAATACGGATTTTGACACCATTCCCAGGCATTCCCAATCATATCATATAAGCCGAACTTATTAGGTTTCTTTTGACCAACAATATGTGTTTTATCATCGCTGTTATCTTCGCACCATGCGTATTCCCCTAATAATGACTCATTATCTCCGAAATAATATTTTGTTTTTGCACCTGCTCTGCAGGCATATTCCCATTCAAACTCATTTGGTAATCTGTAGGTGGCACCTTCCATTTGACTAAGCTTTTCGCAGAATTCTACTGCATTTTCGTAACTAATTCTTTCTACAGGCAGATCAACACTACTTCTGTAATAGCTTGGATTATTTCCCATAACATCATAATATTGCTTTTGTGTTACCTCATATATACCCATGAAGAGTGGACGTTCAACCTGGAATGCCGGTCTTTCACTTTCAGGGAAACCACGGTCATTATCGCCTATGATACACTTTCCGGTAGGAATATAAGCCAGCTTCATGCCGATGCTGTTGGTAATAATACTTTTTTGATCAGATTGATCGGAACTAAGGGAGGAATTGCCTGACGTTTCTGTTGATAAATCCGATCTTGATGCGTGTGAATCATCGACAATCGGAGGTGTTTGCTGAGAAACGGATGAATCCGAAGAACCGGTCTTTTTGGTAATGATAAAAAGCAGTAACAGTACATTAAATATGACAGAGATAGCCACTACAATTGCAAGCAACAATAAATATTTTCTATTTTTCATCATTTTTTTTTTATCCTTTCGCGTATTATTAAACAATTTTGTCCCTTCTAAGGATTTCAATTCGATTGGATTATGCACAAATAAGAAAAAGAATCCACAATTTTTCCTGTCACTTCTTTCAATATTCTCATTATACTTAGAAATCAACACTTTACGTTTACCAGTTCCGGCGAATTGTCAATCGTTATTTGCCGATACGTGGGACTCATCGATTTTAATATATAAAGCTCCAGCGGATATAAGTACGCCCATGAAGATAAAAGAATAATCCAGAGATATATCCGCTATAAAGCCAATCAGCAATCCCATAATCGCGACATAAAAACCGGAGATGATATTTATCAAAGACAGTACCGTCGCTCTGTTTTTGCTTTCGATGTGCCTGTTCAAATAATCCAGGAATATCGGTTTTTGAATGTGCATCGAACCGAAGGCAAAAACCACCAGAACAATAGATAATATCGAATGGGAAATGACAGCTAACAGAAAATAAAATATCCCCGGCAATAGTACGGCAAACATTACTCCCTTAGTTACGCCGAATACCTTCTCGAAAAGATATGCGTATTTACTCGTGAAAAATCCGAGAAGGGAGGCGATGGCTAAAGTGACGCCGAAGAAATAGCCGTTGACATTTGCTTCAACGAAGTAGGGCGGATAAAAATTCAAAAGATAGTTGATAAACGGCGTAGCTAAAAGTGACAGCAATATGATTCTTCTTAACGACCGATTCGTTTTTATCAGGTTCACGCCGTCTTTCAAAAGCTTCAGCGAGCTGTCTTTAGAATGACTGTATTCGAGTGATGGCTCTTTGAGCAGAAAGCTTGCAAGGAATGATAGGAATACGAAAAGGGCAGTAAGAATAATAGCGAGTACGAAGTTCGAGAGTTCCAGGTTGGCGGTTATGAATCCGCCGATAACAGAGCCAATCATAGCTGCGGCCAGGGCGAACGAGCCGTTCAGGCCGGCCACCTTTTGCATCTGCTCTTGTCGGTTTTGTGCCTTGAGCGAGTCGTACATCATCGCTTCGAAACAGCCGGAAAGAAATGAAAATCCGATTCCCGCAATGACACAAACAAGAACAAAGAGCAGGTAACTGTCGGCGAAAATAAAAATGAATTCCCCGAGAAACTGCAGTGCCAGAGCTATAATTATCGAAAACTTCCTCCCGAATCTATCTGCGATTATGCCGGTGGGCACTTCGGCCAGTGCCTGGACTCCGACTATGATACCCCACAGCGAATTTATCTGGAGGTAGCTCAATCCTCGTGCCTGGAAATAAAGAGTAATCACCTGATGGTAAAAATACAGGGACGAAAGAAATCTAATTATATGAAGTATCTTGATGTTATCGATTTTTATTATCAATATTCATGCCTTTGTCATATAAGTCATCCAAAGTAAAATATAGCGAATCTTAATAAATATCAATTGTGATTTTCTGCTAATTATCTTGATATAATACATGCCGTCAGTTAATCTTTTCGTGAAATTCAATCTCTGATTGTTAATGTATCAGGCGACATAATGAATATTTACCTGGCGATAATACTTTTAATCGGCGGCCTGTTGGTTCTCTGGAAGAGTGCCGAGCTGCTTGTCTCCGGCGCGGTCGGCCTGGCGCAGCGGTTGGGAATCAGCTCGCTTATTATAGGCCTGACCGTCGTGGCGATGGGGACATCGGCGCCGGAGGTTGCTGCGAGTATCGCCGGCGTCCTGCGGGAAGCGAATGGCGGAGACCTCGCCGTCGGCAACGTCTTCGGCTCCAATATCGCCAACCTGGCACTCGTCGGGGGTCTTATCGCCCTTATCCGGCCGTTAGCGGTCAGAAAGCGGACACTGCAGCGGGAAGTACCCGTCATGTTAGCGATGGCATTGCTGCTCTGGCCGTTGTTGCGGAATTCGGAAATATCCCGAATCGAAGGGGTATGCTTGTTGATTGTCTTTGTTGTCCTTATTTTGTTAATAGCTACAATTGCACGTAAGGAAGCACAACAGGCGAAACTCATTACCAGCAGTCTTGAAGCAGCAGCCAAATACGAGATATCGAGCATCCCAAAGAGTGTAATATTTATTATCATCGGCCTGATAGGACTTGCCGCGGGCGCAAAAATGACCGTCGAGGGTGCGGTTTTCATCGGCGTACGTATCGGCCTGAGCGAAGGTGTTATCGCACTTACCGTAATCGCACTCGGTACTTCTCTGCCGGAGCTTGTCACCTGTGTCGTTGCGGCGGTCAAAGGCGAACATGATATCTCCGTCGGCAATCTTGTCGGCTCCAATATCTTTAATACCCTTCTTGTCACCGGAGCGGCGGGGGTTGTCAGGCCGTTCGATGTTTCTGCCCGTTTCGCCGGAGGAATCGATTACTGGATGATGATAATTGTCTCGGCGATCTTTGCAGCTTTGATAATCATCGGCAGGCGCGTTGTCGGCAGAATTTCCGGCGTGATTTTGCTCTGCGGATATTTCGCATATATCATATACCTGTTCGCATACGGCTCACCGAATATTTAGTGCCTAATTTTTCTGATGTCACACAATACGGAACAACCAATACTGGACATTCGCGAGGTCGGTTACAAAATCGACGACAAGATGATTTTGGACCGTGTCTCCTGGCAGCTCGGCAAGGGAGAGCACTGGGTGATTTTAGGACCCAACGGGGCTGGAAAGACCACGTTACTGAAAATCGCCTGCGGCTATATCTGGCCGAACGCCGGGGGAAAAATCTACAGAAACGGCAGAGATTTGCTCGACCTTCGAGAGTTGAGAAAGAATATCGGCTGGGTCACGGTTTCGCTCGTAAATCAAATTCCGCCGGATGAAACCGTTATTCGCACTGTCGTCTCCGGCAAATATGCACAACTGGGACTTCGGGAATATGCGGGCCAAAAGTTAAAGAGCTCCGATGATATTAAGGCCCGGCAGTATCTTTCCGAAATGGATTGTGCCGATCTCGCGAACCAAAAGTTCGGCACGCTTTCTCAGGGAGAAAAGCAGAGGGTACTCATTTCACGTGCCAGGATGGCCGCCCCTTTACTGCTGATTCTCGATGAGCCGTGTGCCGGTTTGGACCCGGGCGGACGAGAAAAGCTGCTGAAGTCGATCCGTAACCTGGCTCAGATCCAACAGGAAATGGGATTGATCTTCGTTACCCAGCGTATAGAAGAAATCATACCGATTTTTGAAAGGATGCTGGTGCTTGCCGATGGAAAGGTAGTTGAAAACGACCTTACGGAAAAAGTGATTTCTTCGGAATTAATCCATCGCCTGTATGGAATTTCGGCAAAGGTCCTGCGCGAAGCAGGGCGATACTGGATGATTTGCGATTAATGATTTACCTCCATAGGCCAAAAAGGCGAAATCCAGCTTATTTACTTGTCATAAAAGAGCTTACCCTAAAACATGTCCTGAGCTTGCCGAAGGATTGGGTTCGTTTTTTCAAATTGTTTTACGCAATACGCATCACGCAATACCCAAAACGAGAAAATTGGGTTTGTTTTTTCAAATTTGCTTAAAATTTCGTACGTATTCTTTCGTAGAGTTAAATTCCTCCATTTTTTTAACACATCTTATTTTCTAATAAAGACTTGCGCTACTACGATCATTACTGCCGCCCCCAATTCTGACGATAAAAGGCTGATTTTTGATCAATGAAGTTAGATTTTTTTGTTTTTTCCGCCTGCCAAATATTATGCCTATCCGCATCTCGCTATGAATCCTTCACAGTTCATTATCTATAATACCCGAAAAATGCTTTATTACAACAAAAATTGGCTTTTTATGAGAAAATACATTAGATGAAAAATCAGAATGCAGGATTAATATAAAATACACGATGCCGATTCATAATATACAAAAGACAATGGAAGAAGGACAATAAATAATATAAGGTGGATAATCTGAGTATAATGAAAAATTCTTGAATTTTCGATATAGATATGGTATGTTTATATTCAGCCGAAGCCTGTGGCATAAACTTTGAAATTTTAAAGAAAGGGTGGGTATAGTGTATTCTATAAGAAATCGAAGTGACATGCTTAAAGGATTTACATTAATAGAGCTGCTGGTGGTGATTGCCATTATTGCATTGCTTATGGGGATATTAATGCCGGCTTTGCAGAGGGTCAAAGAGCAGGCCAAAGAAATAGGCTGCCGATCCAACCTTCGCCAGTACGGTATCGCCCAGACTATGTACCTCGACGACTTCGATGGCCGTTATCCTTCGGCGTGGAAATCTCTTGTGGCAACCGAAACTCCCGAACCCGGATACCAGCGTTATTGCCGATGGCATGATCCCAGGTATCCCCCGGACGGTCCTTTCTGGCCTTACCTGAAGAATGCCGGTGTTCATCTGTGTCCTACATTCAATGTCCTGGCGAAATCTTACGGTCAAGGGCATCCGAATCACGACTCTTCCATACCAATAATTCCGCAATTCAGTTACAGTATGAATGCCTGGCTCGGCGGCAGAACGGGCTATCCGGGCTGGAACGGACCCAACTCGCTCGGAGGAGGCGCTATTAAGCTTAGTGAGGTCACAAGGAGTCATGCCGAGGTCTTTTTCTTTGCAGAAGAGAATATGTGGTCAAGACCGGGTAATCCCGTCGTGCTCAACGATAATGCACTATGTGGAATGGGCAGCGACTGGTTCGGAACCTTCCACGGCTCGAAGGGCACCGAACTCAACAGCGGAACATGCAACGCCGTCTTTGTTGATGCTCATGTTGACCAGGTCAAATCGGTGCTGGATAAAGACGGCAATTTGGTCGATGCGGAATTCGGTCGCTTTGAGAGATATGCCTGGCCGCACAAGGACAAAGAGCCGAGCGGATAAGCTCACAGGGCCGATGAGTGACTTGAGCGAAGTTTATTTCAATAACTCCGGCAATAAATGCAACCGTAAATACCTGTCCCGAATCCGGAATCAACGGCATATGATTTTAGCGCTTTATGATTTCGTTCAAAGACTGGGCGGACGAGATATTAGTTACTTTTGTTTTCCGGCTGATTCTCTTCATCAGTGAAGTAAGGACTCTGCCGGGGCCTATCTCGTAAAATTCCTCTACACCGTCGGCCAGCAGCCGTTCCATACATTTTTGCCAGAGAATCGGGCTTGTGAGTTGTTTTACCAATCCTTCGGCGATTGTCTCGCCGCTTTGGTAGTATTCGGCATTGATATTGGCGATAATCCTGGTTTCGGACGGCTCGGCAATTTTGCAACTCGAGAGTGCCTGCTCGAGCGCCTCGGCTGCACTTGACATCATTTCGGTATGAAAGGCACCGGCCACGTCCAGCCGGACAGCTTTAATCGCTCCGTATTTTACCGCCAGCTCTTTGGCCTGTTTGCAGGCCGCTTTTGTGCCGCTTACGACGATTTGCCCGGGACAGTTGAAATTCACAGGCACTAAAATACTGAGGTCGCTTTCTTCTTCATCCTCGTTTTCATCATCACCTGCAATAATCTCCTCGCAAAGCAGGTGGACTTTTTCCTCATTCAGGCCGATTATACTAACCATCGCTCCGCCGTTTGCATCCGCAGCTTCCTGCATGGCCTGACCGCGTTTGTTCACAAGAACGAGTGCGTCCTCGAAGCTGATTACACCAGCGGCATAAAGTGCCGTATATTCGCCGAGGCTAAGGCCGGCTGTTACGTCCGCCTGAAAAGAATCCGCCGGCAGCTCCGTCCGGAGAACTTCCAGTATGGCGGCGGAGACCGTAAAAATCGCCGGCTGGGAAATTGCCGTGCTGTTAAGCTCTTCGGCGGGACCTTCGAAGCAGATTCCCGACAAATCGAATCCGAGAACTTCGTTCGCTTTCTTAAAAATATCCGCAGCTTTTTCGTATGACCGGGCGATATCTGCGCCCATCCCGACTTCCTGAGCGCCCTGGCCCGGAAATAAAAATGCAGTTTTCATAATCTCTCTCTTCGTATGACCTTTGATATGACCGGAATACTCCTGTGACAATTAAAACTCGACTATACTTGCGCCCCATGTCAATCCGGCGCCGAAAGCGACCAGAATGACAATATCTCCTCGCTTAATCGATCCTTTCCTGGCACATTCGTCGAAAGCGATTGGAACCGAGGCCGCCGAAGTATTGCCGTATTCGGAAATATTGATATACACTTTTTCGTCGGGCAGGTTCAACCGTTTTGCCGCCGATTCGATGATTCTCGCATTCATCTGGTGCGAAATAAACATGCTGATATCATCGAGACTCATTCCGCAATGGTCCATGCAATGGTTAACTGTTTCGACAATTCGGCGAATTGCCTGCTGGTAAACTTCACGACCTTTGATTTGCATATAGATTTTCTTTGGGTCGTCCAGCTCTTTTGCCGCCGGGTGGCGCGAGCCGTATGCCTGGCAGTTCAATGCCTCCCAGCGGTCTCCGTCCGAGTGCATGGTGCTATAGATAATTCCCTTTTTGCCGTCCTGTTTTCGTTCGAGTACGAATGCGCCGGCACCGTCACCGAAAAGGATACAGCTTGTCCTGTCAGTCCAGTCGGTTATTTTGGTTAAGGTCTCTGCTCCTATAACGAGAGCGTTTTTAATTTTACAGTTTTCCATGAATTGCTGCACGATTGACAAACCGTAAACGAAGCCGCTGCAGGCGGCTGACAGGTCGAATACCCAGGCATTGTGTGCGTGAAGTGCCCTCTGAACGAAACTGGCGGTCGATGGAAAGACCATCTCGGGCGTAATCGTAGCGACAATAATAAGCTCGAGGTCTTCCGGGTCGAGGTTTGCCTCGGCCAGCGCAATTTCAGCGGCTTTGGTTGCCAAAACAGCAGTACTTTCTTTTTCCGTTGTAATGTGACGAACTTTGATGCCGGTTCTTGTCGTAATCCAATCGTCTGAGGTATCCACCATCTTTGAGAGTTCGTCGTTTGTCAGGGTTTTCGCCGGTGCGAACGAGCCATATCCGGCGATAACTGCGCGATAGGCAGGGGGGCAACCATTAGTTGGGTTATTCATCCGTGATCCTTATGCAAGCTCACGGGAACTTCCAGTTTGCGACGGGGTGCATAATTGGGTTCCCGAAAGATAATCAATAATCTTGTCGTTTATTTTCTCTGTATAGAATCTTTTAGAAGCTATAATTGCGTTTTTTATTGTTCTGCTCTGGCTCGAGCCGTGACAAATCACCGCCGTACCGTTGATTCCCAGCAGCAGCGCTCCGCCATACTCGTTATAATCATACTTTTTATAAATTCTTTTCATCACGGGCTTGAACTTCAGGGCAAGCCGGATCTTTTCCTCCATTAGCTCGTGCTTTATTGCTCTGAAAAGGCCGTCGACGAGGGCTTCGGTGAGTTTTAGTATCACGTTGCCTACAAAACCTTCGCAAACTACGACGTCGCAGGTTCCCTGGAAAATATCCCTTCCTTCGATATTACCGATGAAGTTCATACTGGAATCGGCTTTGAACAATTCCCGGGCTTTTTTTACGACTTCATTTCCCTTGGCCTCCTCGGAACCGATACTCATAATCCCGACTCTCGGATTGTCGATCTTGAGCAGATTTTCCGAGTATATACTCGCCATCGCTCCGTATTGATAGAGATGTATCGGTTTACAGGCGATATTTGCACCTACATCGCATATTGTAACCGGCCCCCCGGGAGTGGGAAAAACTACCGCGATACCCGGCCGGTTTACACCTGCAAGATTCCTCATCCTCATCTGGAAAGCAGCGACACAGGCCCCGGTATTGCCGGCGGAAATGACCGCGTCGGTCTGTCCTCTTTTGGCTAATTTAGCTATTACGGCGATGGAACTTTTCGGCTTCCTGCGAAGACTCTCTATTGGAACCTCGCCCATAGCTATAACATCAGGAGCATTTATTATACTAATCGCGGCTTTTCCAGATTTAAATTTCGGCAAATGCTCCTTAATTGTCTCCTCGGGACCGACGAGTATTAATTCATCATCTGGGGCAAGAAGTTCTTTTGCTTCAAGCGCACCTGCTATAATTTCCTCCGGTGCGTTATCGCCTCCCATTGCGTCAATTGCTATTCGCATATTTAAGCCGTCCTTTATTCGGACTCCTTACCGAGTTTCAGCGTGATTTTCGGGTTGACGTATCCGCAATTATCACAAGCTGCGTGAGGAAGCTTCGCCTGGTCGCATTTCTTACAAACCGAATAGTTTGTAGCCTTTAGCCGATGGTGGCTTCTGCGAGTGCGTGTTCTGGTTTTACTTATCTTTTTTACCGGTAACATTAATAACTACTCCATAATTCATTAAATCCTGCAAATAAAACGTCAAAAAACAATTTTCTGACGCGCCAAAACAACAAAATAAACTCTTTGGCAAAGATGCCAAAAACAGCTTTAATATTAAATCGACGGCTCTTTGTCAAGCCAAAATTAACTTTTCCATTACCTTTTCAACAGGAAATAAATATTGCTAAAAAGGTATAAATCAGATAGATTCCGTTTTTTACAAAGGTTCGAGGCTCGGCTAAGGGCTTAAAAAAGCACGCTAAAATTTCATATTATGGCCTCGAACGGGGTGAAGGAGACTAAGGTAATGAGACCTTATATAGTTAGAGCATGTTTTTTTGGAATTTTATTATCGTTTATGTTAATCCCGGCGGGCTGTGAAGAAATTTACGGGCCGGAACAGGTTGCACAAGAAGACCGGATAAAGCTATGGAACGGCAAAGATTTCGCGGGCTGGAGCCTTTTTACCACCGAGGAAAATATCGATGTGCTCGATATCTGGACTGTTGTCGATGGAGTTATACACTGTACGGGAGAGGCCGCGGGATATATCCGCACGGATAATGAATATGAGAATTATTATCTGCACGTAGAATGGCGGTGGCCGGATGAGCCGACCAACAGCGGAGTGCTGCTTCATACCACCGGGCCGGACAAAATCTGGCCGAAAGCTATCGAATGCCAGTTAAAAGCAACAAGTGCCGGAGATTTCGTGCTTATGAACGGCACAGGTATCACTATTGACGGCGAAAATAAGCGAAATCCACAACAGAAATACGTTGTCATTCCCAAAAAAGAAAAAAGCAGCGAGAAACCCGCCGGTCAATGGAACACATACGATATTTATTGCAATAAGGACTCGATTCGCTGTTATGTAAACGGCACTCTCCAGAACGAAGGAACCGCCTCGACGGATACATGCGGGGCGACTTGTCTCCAGAGTGAGGGCGGCCCCATAGAATTCCGTCATATATATCTGGTACCAATGGAACTGCTGGAAAAATAATATTCAGGCAATAGTTTCTTTTCAAAATTTATTACTTCAGACGTTTGAAATAAGATATAATAATTATCCTGTGAATTTATGGTTTCGAGTTATAAATAGGAGAAAAAATGTCGGGTCATTCACACTGGGCCGGTATAAAGCATAAAAAAGCGGCCAACGATGCTAAACGCGGCAAGACATGGAGCAAGATTGCTCGAATGATTATTGTTGCTGCCAAAAACGGCGGCGGGGATCCATCCGCCAATCTATCACTGCGTTACGCGATCGACAAGGCAAAAGCCGCTAATATGCCGAAAGATACGATAGAAAAAGCAATCAAAAAAGGTACCGGCGATCTGGGGGGTGTCAGTTTCGAAGAAGTGCTGTATGAAGGATATGGCCCGAGCGGCGTTGCAATAATGGTCGAGGCACTAACGGACAATCGCAACAGAACCGGACCCGAAATTAAAAAGCTCTTCGAAAAACACGGCGGCTCGCTCGGGACAAGCGGTTGCGTTAACTGGATGTTCAGCCAGAAAGGGCTTATTACCGTCAATGTCTCCAGCGTCGATGAAGAGCGGCTTTTGGAAATCGCGCTCGGTGCCGGAGCAAGTGATATGCAGACGATGGGGGATGTCTTCGAGATCACATGCGAGCCGAGTGCCTACGAGGAGCTTAAAAAGACCCTGCAGGATTCGGAAATAGCCACCGAAGTTGCCGAGATTGCAATGGTGCCGCAGAGTACTATCGGGATTAACGACGAGCATATTGCCGGCAGGATCGTATCTCTAATGGAGGCATTCGACGACCACGACGATGTGCAAAACGCCTACGCCAACTTCGATATTCCCGATGATATAATGAATAAGATTTCATAAATAACGAACTCCACTGCTGCGGTAGTATATGCGGCTATTCATTTAAGGTGTTATTCATTTTGCCCGGTCTCAATAAAGCCCGGGATTTGTAACAGGGGGTGCATTTACAAATTTTTGTTGTTTTTTACGGAATCTCCGTAAATTCGCCGGTATGGTCTAATGTAATTTGGGAGGGATTGCCGAGACCCGAGGGTGCCGTGGCGGTAATCAGGAAATCCAGCGGATTATTGCTGTTAATAATCCAGGAAAAATCTCCCTCGCCCGATTCTCCCCCGGAGAAATAAGAGCCGTCCAGATCGTTGTCTGCGAAACCAAGCTGATATAAAGTCGGCACGGCCTTGAAGTTGTTGCCTTTTTCGGATACGTGGGCACGCAAAGCCGCTGCTATCGCCCCCATCATTGCCTTTCCTTCCGTCCATTTGGCTGAATTGATTCGCCCCTGCATCATAGGAACCGCAGCAGCCGCCAGGATACCGATGATAAGAACACCCACCATTAGTTCGATCAATGTAAAACCGTTTCTTTCGCTCACTATCTAATCCTCTGAGAAGCATAACCAGAGCTGTCTTATGTAGCTGTATATCGACATATATCTTCGAATACTGAATATGGCAACACATCGTATGCTTCGTTGCGCAGTGTCACTGGTCGATGGATTCGCAAACATCCTTTCCACATCTTCCAATAATACCACGATTTACATACCGGCTATCCGGGATTTCCTTTGCCGAGCGAGTGACTTGATAATCATATAATAGTATGGAATATTAGTGACAATCACTTCGAAATGCGAACAGTTATCAGTCCTTTGCGAATGATTGTCACCGCCGTATTCCATCTGCTCATGGTGATTGATTATCAGAGCTTCTGCCGGGGCTTGTGCCACGAAATACGGCTAAAATCTAATTTTCCTGAGTAGGGGAAATCTGCATTTATGGGTGTACTGTGGAAAGTTTTTCGATGCTATCGACTGCGGTTTGGTACTTTTTTTGGCCGAGGCGACTGACGATCTTTTCGACTTCGGGATACATTTGCCGAAACTGTTTGCGGTACTCGTCCTCGATTTCGATTGTTTTTCTGTACTCTTCCAGGGCGACACCGGTTTTTTTCAGCTTCTCGGCGATTTGGGCCAGGCTAAAATGCAATCTGCCGCAACCGGGATATAATTTGACTGCATCCGAAGCGGCGGAAAATGCCTTGTTGAGCCGGTCTGTTTTTTCCTGCCCGGTCGATTGTTCCGACAGTAGTAAATATAATTCCGTTAACCTTTCGCGGTTTTTGAAATCGGCTCCGTTTCGCTTTATAGCGGTTTGAAGGCACTGCTCGGCCCGGAAAAGTAAGTCCGGATTTTTATTTCTTGATTGCCGGTAATGGTACATATACAGCTTGGCATTAAGGAACGGTGCGAGAGGGCTTAACTTATCCGCAGTGGCAGCCTCGTCCAGGAGATTGCCGGCCCGTTCGATTCGGCCCTGTGAGATGGCATAATTTGCCTTTTGGATTTTAGCCGTACCTGAAGCTACCGGGAAAAAGGCAAAAATAATAAAAGCTAAACCAATTCCAAATGCCACCAGGAGAGCCGCTATCTTGTTTATGCCGGAAGGTATGAGAACAAGCCGGTGTCCCGGTTTCGTAAGTGAATCTGTTGCGACAAGGCAGGCCATCATAAACCAGAAACTCGTATAAACACCGGGCTCGAAAAAAGCAAAATCCGTTAGATTGTGTAAAAGAAATCCGAGTACGGCACAAAAAAGAATTGCGACGGTGTAACTTTGAAATTGTAGTCCGGCTTGTCCATTCGTATCGGCTGTAATTCTGAAAAGCGTAAAACCGGCGACGAAAACAACGAAAGCGGGTATTGTAAATCTTATTACAATATAAATCAATACGGCGATGCCACCGATACTTACCGCCGGAATTAAAAATTGCCTGACAAGCAGCACACCCAACCATGCAAAGAGGATATAAGATATCACCTTGGTATTAAAAGCAGATAACGGCTGCGAATCGGCCTCGGATGAGTTTGGGTGTTTGTGAAAAATTACTTTCCACAGCGGAATGAAAATCATTGTCAGCATTGCAGCAAGGCCGAGCGGGCCGTATTGGGTCAGGATACTAAACAGAAAGTTGTGGGGGGCAGAGACGCTTTCAATAGCGGCCGCCGGTTTGTAACGGGAATAAAAATGACCGAAATTTCCCGGCCCTACACCGGTCAAAGGATGGTCCGCATACATCTTTGCCGAGGCTTGCCAATATTGCCATCGGACGAGCATCGAGTTGCCTCCCGGTAGTTCGTCATGTTTCAATCCGTACCATGCAATGGTAACACCGCCCGCAATCACTACTAAGATGCAGGCTGCAAGTATAATTTTCCTGTGAGCTTTTATGAATTTCTCTAAGCGGAAATATATGGCTATTAATACTGCGGCAAAAATTAGTCCTATGATCGCGCCTTTGCTTTTGGTCAAAACCAGAGCCGCCAGAATTACGGCGATTGGAATTGCACAGACGGCATAATCCCGGAATTTTGACTGCCCTGATTTGCGGCTCTTTATTTTGTGAAGATACAAGGCCAGAGCCGCAAAAAAAGACAATAATAAAAACGAGCCGGCCGAATTTCGGGTCGTGAAAAATACGCGGACATTACCGGCGTAAATTCTGTGTTCGAAAAGAAAGTGCTGGAGCGTATCCGGCTCAATACCGAGAGGTTCGAGCATGCTCTGCGGATTCTCCTCGTATTGTTCGATCATTACCTTGTTGCCTTCGATAAGCTGCTCGAAACACTGGTATGCACTGAGTATGCCCAGAGCGGCGATGACGGCCAATACCAAATAGACTTTTGCCGGCGTATCTAATATCTGCACTAAAACTATAGCACACAGAAGCGGCGATATTATTACAAATAAGGAAGTTATCGCAAGCCGTTTATCCGATGCCGTAAAACACGAGATAACGGCGGCGATGAAAAAAAGAACCAAACCGATTTCTATACCGGCAGGGCGATATAATATTTTTTTGCCGCATATATTCCACACGAGCCACAGTAAAAAAATTCCTAACAAACATGCCGATACGGACAAACTGTAGAGGCTGTCACCGATATTGGCCGGAAGTGTCGAAGATTGCATCGACGGGCCTTCGGTGAATATCGTCCGAAGCGCGAGAACGCCGAGGCACAGGATAAGCAGTGCATATTCCAGGCAAATAAGAGACTTACTCTTTGAATTGCTCGAATTGACCGGCGTTTTTTTCATTTTGTCGCCTCGAAGATGGCGATTATCGACAGGATCATGACAGTCTGGGCGAAAATCATAACCGCCCCGACAAGATTTACCTGGTACAGGAAAGTTGCGCTCAGGCCGGTGCAGAGTGTCGCCAGATATAAGGTCAGAACGGTTTGAGTATCGGTCAGGCCGCGTTTCTTAATCCGGTGAGAAAAATGCTGTGTGTCACCGACGAAGGGACTTTTTCCCTGGCATATTCGCAGCAGAGTCACGCTGATAAAATCGTAGAGCGGCACAGCCATAACGACAAGCGGCACAAAAACCGAGTACCATTGTCCGCTCTGCGCCTGGTTATAGTACGTCGTGCGCAGGCTCAGCAGGGCAACGAAAAAACCGACGACGAGCGAGCCGGCGTCGCCCATGAAAATTTTCGCCGGGGGAAAATTAAAAACCAAAAAACCTAATAAAGTCCCGATGAATACGAGTGCCATCCCGCCGATAAATACCTGACCGTTCAAAGCGGCGGTAGTAAATAAAATCGAGCTGGTAATAGCTGCAATACCGGCGGAAAGCCCGTCCATATTATCGAGGAAATTGAACGCGTTAATAATCAGGACAATCCAAACCGCCGATAGCAGCGATGTAATGATTTTGTTTTGGATAAAGAACTCGACACGTATATCCGCGAAGAAAGCGGCGGCAACTGCCACCGCGAATTGAACGCCGAGCTTGCAAAACGGTCCGAGGTGTTTTTTATCATCCCAGAGACCGAGTAAAAACAGGATGAAGATTAGAAACAAGATAGTCATAAGCCGTCCCGTCTGGCTTATAAAACCGGCCGTGTGGATGGTGACGGATTCGCCGAGCCAGTCGAGATGACCGGGGACGGCGAGAAATTTAACTACCCCCACGGCGGCGAGAATTACAATTGCCAGAGTAGCGAAAATTGCAATCCCTCCCCCAAGCGGGACAATCCTCTGTGAAAATCTGTCACTTGCAGGTTTCGAGACGAATCCCGTCCTGAGGATAAGTCTCTTTACCAAATATGTTAGAACCAGCGATAAAATGAATGAGCCGGTAAGAATCATTATCATTAATATCGTTAACGGTCGAATAGTAGATACTCCTTGAAATTACACAGCGTTACATAGTCATTCCTTTTTCGCCATAATATACACCTCGGATGCCGGTTTGATAAGGTGAATTATCTTTCTTATCAATCTATATCCTTTCCGACCCAGGCCAAGCTTTACCGCCCAGACGGCGGCGAACCTGTCGTATCCGAATTCACGAACTTTACCCTGGATGATTGTAAAACCTATATCGCTCAGGAGGTTGCCCATTGTTTGAACGTTCCACGAATAAAGATGGTGGTTGAGCTCGTCGGGATTAAAATGGTGGTACCTTCTTTCCTTTTCGAAAGGGACAAAAAGCAGCAGTTTACCGTTCTCGCGAAGTATGCGTTTTATTTCTTTTAGAATTTCTGGTGGATTACTCGTATGTTCGAGCATGTGGTGACAAATAACTACATCCACTGACGCATCGTCGATTTTTTTTATATCTTTTACATACTCTATGCCGTGACTTAGGTTGACGGGCTCTAAATGTTCCGAGAGATCGAACCCGAACTTACACTGGCAATCCAGCTCCGCCAGGTTCCAGCCGGTTCCCACGCCGTACTCCAGTACGACATCGGTCTTGTTTATAAAGGGTCGGATTTTTTCCGCACGAAGCTCCGCAACCCACTGATACGCCGAATCTGGAATGGATCGTTTACTCCGGTGATATCGCCTTCCTTTTTCCCCGCTGTATCGCTGTCGTATTTTATCTTCGAAGGTCATTTTTAATAGTAATTTCCAGGCGGAATTATATTTTCGGTAACTGGTATTTTTTCAACTGCTCCAGCAATCGTCTCCTGACTTTTTCAAAGAAATCGAAGTAGCATTGCTGCCTGTAATCCGGATAAGTATGTTCCAGGGAGCACCACTGGCCCCTGTTAAAAATCAATGTTACCTCGGCGAACATTTTGCCGCCGATATATATACGATGTGAATAGTTTTTTGTTGTAGCGAGCACCAGTTTTGACGGCTCGATTATTCCGGGATCGAGATTAACCGGCCTTGGCAACGGAAGCGCCAGCTTTTTCGCCAGTTTTTGTTCGAGCCTGTTGGTTTTGAGTTTAATTTTCGCCAATTTGCCTGGGTCAATCAGTCGTTCGATGCTTATAAACTGTCTGAAAATATTTGGGCCCGTCTGGTCCCTGTAATATTCCGTATTGTCGAACGGCCAGATATCACTCGTTAAATCAATACTGCCGAACTTATCGGCCAAAATATCCGCCGCGGTATATACGCACTTGTGATCGGCGGCCAGAATTCCAACGATAAGCTTTACCGGCTTGGGGACATTTAGCTTCCACATAATCAGACATCGCAAATTTGTACCGCCTGTGCCAGGGACGTTAACGGCTCACGCTTCGGGACGAACTCGTGAGCGACGTAACCTTCGAAGTCCGTTTCGACAATCGCCTTCATAACGGCAGGGTAGTATATTTCCTGGGTGTTGTCGATTTCGTTCCGGCCGGGATTTCCGCCCGTATGATAATGGCCGATGTATTGTTTGTTATTTTGTATCGTTCGGATTATGTCACCTTCCATTATCTGTGCATGATATATATCATACAGGATTTTTACACGCTCCGAGCCGACTTTTTTACACACATCGACGCCCCAGGCCATATTGTCGAACATATATCCCTTGTGATTGACCTTGCTGTTGAGATATTCCAGGCATATCGTGACCTTTTGCTTTTCCGCATAACCGACAATTTTTTTCAGAGCGGCAACGGAATTTTCCACTCCCTCGGCGTCGCTTATCCCGTCCCGGTTGCCGGGAAAACTGATTACATTGGGAAAACCATACTCGGCGGCGGCATCGATGGCCGTACGGATTTGGTCAAGGCACTGGTCGTGATTTTTCTTATCGTTAATTCCCTTTGTAAGGCTGTGGGTCTCGGTCATCGTGCAAACAAGACCGTGCTTTTTCAGGGTCGGGAAATCTTTCGGCCCCAAAAGGTCGATTCCCTTTAAGCCCATTTTTTTTACGGCGACACAAAATTCATCGAGCTGGATTTTGCTGTAGCACCACCTGCTGACCGATTGATTTATCCGGCCGTTTTTCACAACCTCTTTTACATCAGAAACCGTATCGGTATATCCTTTCCGAGCGACTGAGCCGACAATCGCTCCGGCGGCCAGCATCGAGGTAGTGTGGATAAATGTTCGGCGAGAAAATTTATCGTTTGTCATATTTTCCCCTTTTTCAACATTTACTCGAGATTATATTCTTCGGTTAGTTTTTTTACCAATCGAATTACTTCTTCGGCCGCTTTTACTTTCGCAACCGTGCGTCTTTCGGACTCGCAGCGTAATTTGATTTCGACGTTTCCTTGGGCGAGCGACTTTTTACCGACGGCCACTCTTATCGGGATGCCAATCAGGTCGGCATCCTTGAATTTGACGCCGGCCCTCATGATTCTGTCGTCTAATAAAACCTCGATCCCGTTATCGAGCAGTTGTCGGTATATTTCCTCGGCCGCCTGTGCCACTTCCGGCTCGTCCTGATTGATGCATGTCACTATCACCTGGAACGGAGCAATGCTGATTGGCCAGACAATGCCGTCCTTGTCGTTGCCGAGCTCGACGGCCGAAGCGAGTATCCGGTTGATGCCGATGCCGTAGCAGCCCATCAGGCATGGTTTTTCGTCGTTTTTTTCGTCGAGATACGTCGCGCCGAGCTTTACACTGTATTTTGTCCCGAGCTTGAATACCTGTCCGACTTCGATGCCTTTTTTAAACAGCAGCTTTTTGCCATCGTACGTGTCACCTCCCCGAGCAAATCGAATATCCGCAATGGTGACATTTTCACCGTCCAGGGTGAAATCTCTGCCGGGCACGACGTTCTTTATATGATAGTCGGTTTTATTAGCTCCTGCGACGCCGACAGCCATAGCGGCAACAGCGTGATCGACAATCACAGGTACGTCTGTTTTCAAACCGACCGGCCCCGCGAAGCCAACTTTGGCACCGGTGACTTTTTCTATCGTGATTTCATCCGCAAGCTCCATCTTTTTGCCGCCGCTAACCGGCGTGAGCTTTTCCTCGTTGACATCGTGGTCACCGCGAATAAGCACCGCTATCGGTGTGTCACCGCACAAATAAATCATGGTTTTTATCATTTGCTCGGGTTTTGTTTTCAGGAATTCGCAGACCGCCTCGATACTGCCGATATTCGGAGTGTGAACTTCTTCTATCGGCGGAACTTTTTCATTTGACGGTTGTTTCGGCAGCGGGTCCACGTCCGCCCGTTCGAGATTTGCGGCGTAAGAATTGTCTTCGGTATAGACAATCGTATCTTCGCCGGACTCGCACGGGACGGTGAACTGGTCCGAACCGGAGCCGCCCATCTCGCCAACCTCGGCCTTGACGGTCACATATTCCAATCCGCAGCGTTTGAAAATCCGGCAATAGGCATCGTACATATCCCTGTAAGTCTTATCGAGGCTCTCCGGGCTGTCATGGAAGCTGTAAGAGTCTTTCATAATGAATTCACGGGAACGAATCGGACCGAAACGCGGCCGAAATTCGTCCCGGAACTTCGGGCTTATCTGATAGATATTCATCGGGAGTTGTTTATACGAATTAATTTCTCCCGCCGCGAGAAAGGTAAAGACCTCTTCGGCAGTCGGGCTAAGGACGTTCATTCTGCCGTGCCGGTCTTCGAGGCAGAACATTGTCGGGCCGTAGTCGGAACTCCGGCCGGTTTTGTCCCATAGCTCTTTCGGTTGCAACGAGGGTACAAGAATCTCCTGTGCGCCGCTTCTGTTCATCTCCTGGCGAACTATCGCGATTATTTTAAGCAGGCTGCGCCAGCCTAACGGCAGGTACGTATATGTGCCGCTGGCAACCTTACGCATCATACCGGCCCGAATCAGCAATTTGTGACTGATGGTCTCTGCGTCGGCAGGAACTTCCTTAACGGTTGGAATGAACATGCGGCTGTATTTCATAATTCGTCTTTCGTATCCTGTATTTCGTGAATCGTGCTTTGCTTAAATAAAACGTACTTAATCGAAATTTTATAATTTATAATATAGTAATATGCAAGGATATTTCATGGTATATGAGCCGGGCGGGATAAAGCAAAAAACAGGAATTTTCTTGCAATAAGGCTTTTTAGATTGTAAAGTTTCTCCTCTGAACTCAAGTTCGGGCGATTAGCTCAGCCGGCAGAGCAGCTGACTCTTAATCAGCGGGTCACAGGTTCGATTCCTGTATCGCCCATTCTATAAAACGTTTTTGGCGATTATCAAGAGCCAGCTCATCAGCCTTATCCAATGGTTTATCGCTCAATTTCGCTTAGGAAGCAGTTTTGAATCCAATTCTAATAGGGAAAGATATCATGAAACTTACAACCTGCGTATTGATTTTAGTCTTGCTGTTTTTTTGTGTTCCCGTTCTTGCGGTCGATATTTGGGTCTCTCCCACCGGTTCGGATCGGAATCCCGGTACCGAGGCCCAGCCCAAGGCCAGCCTAACCATGGCCTTGCGACAGGCACGCGATATGCGGCGACTAAATGATCCAAAAATCAAGGACGGCATCGAAATCGTGCTGCAGGGTGGGGTGTATCGACTGGTCGAACCGGTTTATGTGCAGCCCGAAGATTCGGGGACCGAATCTTCCCCAACAGTGATTCGCGCGGCTAAGGGACAGCGGCCGATCCTCAGCGGTGGTTTGCCTGTTACGGGCTGGAAGAAAGTAACCGAGTCTATAGACCGTTTGCCGGCAGAAGCGCAGGGTAAGGTCTGGGCCGTGGATATTCCCATGATCTGGGGGGATCCGTTGAATTTCCGGCAACTCTGGGTCAACGGCAAAAAGGCAGAGCGGGCCAGTACCTATTATGACGGCCCTCTGGATCGTATTATCAAGAGCGACGCGGAGAACGAGGAAATGTGGATTCCGGCGCCCAAATATTCAATAAAAGATTCCAGGCAACTGGAATTCATCATCTATCAGTGGTGGACCATTGCGAACCTGAGGGTCAAGTCCCTGAACATCATCGGCGATCGGGCCCGTCTTAGGTTCCACCAACCGGAGAGCCGTGTGGAATTTGAGCACCCCTGGCCTGTTCCCATCGACGACCCCCAGGACATCTATAGCGCAGACGACAAGTATCCCTTCAGCGGCAATTCGGCCTTTTTCTTCGCCAATTCCCTGGAACTGCTGAATCGACCGGGCGAGTGGTGCCGCGACCTGGTCACGGGTAAGCTTTATTACTGGCCCAGAGAGAATGAAGATATAACACAAGCCGAGGTGATCGTACCGGTGTTGGAGACGCTGATTCACCTCGAAGGGACCCTGGACCAGCCCGTACAACATGTCCGCTTCCATGGCATCGGTATCGAACATACCAATTGGACACGACCCTCCGTTACAGGTCATGTCCCCCTGCAGGACGGCATGTATATGATCGACGCGTACAGGTTGCGTCCGGTCGGCACCCCCGGTAACAGGAGGCTGGATAACCAGGCCTGGCTGGGGCGACAGCCCGCGAGTGTGTCGTTGCGTAGCGCAGAGTACATTGACTTTGAAAAATGCGTATTCCAGCACCTGGCCACCACCGGCCTGGACTGCGTTGAAAGCACGCACCACAGTCGGATTGAAGGTTGCATCTTCAGAGACATCGGCGGCAGCGGTATCAAGGTCGGTTTCTACGGCCACCTGGGCTACGAAAGCCATCAACCCTATGATCCCACCGACGCCCGCGCGGTCTGTCACCATATTCGCATCGCGAACAACTGGATCACGGACTGCTCCAACGAGTACTGGGGCTGTGACGGAGTGGACGTGGCCTTTGCCCACAACGTCAACATCGAGCACAATGAAATCTCGCATTTGAACAACGCCGGTATCTCGCTGGGCTGGGGCTGGACGCGAAAGCTCAACTGCATGCACAACAATCGCATCCACGCCAACAACATCCATCACTTTGCCAGGCAGCTCTACGATGTGGCGGGGATCTATGTCCTGTCCGTGCAACCCTTTACCGAGATCAGCAACAACAGCGTCCATCACCTGGAAGAGGCTCCCTACGCTCATCTCAAGGACCATTGGCACTATATCTACCTGGATGAAGGTTCCTCGTTCATGCAAGTCAAGAACAACTGGACCCAGGAGCCCCGGGTTAATGCCAATGCCAACGGCCCGGGCAATGAGTGGGAGAACAACGGCCCCCAGGTGGATGAAAGCATCAAGCAGTCAGCGGGCCTGGAACCGGCCTTTCGTTATTTGCTAACACAATAACTCAGGTCAGATGCAAGCTGAGGCAGACAGTTACCAATGGTTAGTGACCATTCATATATGGGTAATCCGAATTAATTGATTGGACAATAGTTTATAAAGGAGATGATTCATGAAAAATCTGCATGGTATTTTGCTTGGGCTAATATTTTTTTCTTCGATCGGATATGCGTTTTCGCCCTATGAAAATTATTTATTATCAGGAAAACCGACGCATGTAGGATTAATCGCCCGCGTGAAATCGAATCAGGAAGAAAAACTTTCGAAATTACTGTCTGAGCTTTGCAACAAAAAAGATAATGAGAAACTAAAGCAGGTCGGAATATCGAATCTGGCGGTCTTCAAAAGAACAATTCAGGGCGATGTATGGTTTATGGTAAATTTTCAATATTCAGGAAAGAAACAATATCTGAGTGCCGTTGAATCATTTGAATCCGTTGCCTCTGAACTGAATCCCTATATCCTTCCTCATCCGCGTGCGGCCGGGTATGGACATCACTGGCTCCAAATGGAATGGATTAATTATATTCGCGGATTGAATGTCGATCGGGAACCGACCCAAATTCTGTCAATGGTGACCACAATCAAGCCTGAAAAAGAATGTCAGTACCGCCTTTTGCACCAGACTGTCTGGCCTGGAGTGGTGGATCAGATGATTCGCGGAAATAACCGGAACTTCTCAATATTTTTGGTTGAAATCGGTGATTGCTTATATGAGTTTTTCTATCTGGAGTACATGGGCCGGGATTCAGAAAAAGACAATCAAATGAATCAGGCTGATCCGGTTAATCAAAGATGGTGGGCACAAACAGGACCGTGTCAGGAACCGCTTGAAGGAGAAAAGGAAATCTGGGCTCCTATGACTCAGGTAACATCAGTTGACACATCGAGGGAACCGGTGAATGATTAAGCGGTCGACAATTTTAACCGCGGGCATCGCCCATTTAAAAGTGCGGATTTTGCCTGAACACTGTCTTATTATCAAGGTGATCGTTATAATGGGTTGTTGAATTTATTTGCGAATTACTTACTTGGAAAAAAAAGAGAATGTAATGAAACGATATTGTCAACTGTTTGTGCTCCTAAGCCTGTGGATTTCCCTTGTTCAGGCTCGCACTATAGAGTTGAATGATGACTGGTATTTTCAAAAGGGAACCGTTGAGAATGCCGAACAGCTCAATTATGACGATTCTTCCTGGCGTACGTTGGATATCCCCCATGACTGGTCTATCGAAGACCTTACGACCGGCACAGGTCCCCTGGACCCCTGTGCGGTAAGCACCTGGAGAACCGGTTACTTCGTTGGGGGTACGGCCTGGTATCGCAAGCACTTCACTGTAGATGAGAAATACCGCCAACAGCGGGTACACATCCATTTTGATGGGGTGTATATGAACGCCGATGTCTGGATCAACGGCCATCATTTGGGCAGCCATCCCTATGGCTACACGGCCTTTTTGTACGACCTGACCCCACACCTGCGCTGGGACGGCGACAATGTGCTGGCGGTCGAGGTCAAGAATGAAGGAAGAAACAGCCGCTGGTACAGCGGATCGGGAATCTATCGAGCCGTTCAGCTTGTTATCATGCATCCCATACATATAATACACTGGGGTCCGGCGATTACCACATCACAGATTGGCGAGGAATCCGCCAAGGTACGTGTCCGCACCGAGGTAATCAATGAGTCAGGGAAAACTCAACCACTTACTCTGCACACCCGTATTCTTGATGCACAGGGCGAAGTCGTTGCTGAAACAAAGTCAGCTCCCTATACGTCAGGCCGGTTCGATCAGACACTTACGGTGAAAAAACCTGAGTTATGGTCAGTAGATAATCCCGCCCTGTACCGGGTGTCTCAACAGGTCTGGGTGCAAGCCCGGATGGTAGATGAAAGGGTGACTTCCTTTGGGATACGCACAATTGACTGTGATTCACAAGAGGGCTTTAAGCTCAACGGCAAACACATACTTCTGCAGGGGCTCTGCATGCATCACGATAATTACATGCTGGGCGCAGCTGCCTATCCACGTGCCGAAGAGCGACGTGTGGAGATCGCTAAGGCAGCGGGTTACAATGCCGTACGATGCTCTCACAATCCTCCTTCAAGTGCATTCCTTGATGCCTGCGACCGCCTGGGCATGCTGGTTATCGACGAGGCCTTCGACCAATGGGCCCAGAGGAAAAACAGGCAGGACTACCACCTGTATTTCAACGACTGGTGGCAGCGTGACTTAGCCGGCATGATCCTGCGGGACCGTAACCATCCCAGCGTTGTTATGTGGAGCATTGGCAATGAGATTCCGGAACAGCGGTCACAAGCCGGGGTCGAGATTACCGGCCAAATGGCGGCCCTCATCAGGACCCTGGATGACAGCCGTCCGGTCACGATCGGTGCCAATATGGCTGGTGAGCAGGGGGATCCCTTGTTCGCCCATTTGGATGTCACAGGCTATAATTACCAGTTGGAGCATCATGTTTCCGATCATAACCGCGTGCCGGACAGAGTCATGTATGCTTCGGAATCCTTTGTCAAAGACGCCTTTGACTATTGGGAGCCGGTAGAGACACTGCCTCACTACATCGGTGATTTTGTTTGGACCGGCTATGATTATCTCGGTGAGGCCTCCATCGGCTGGCACGGTTATACGCAGGGTTGGAAAAGTATCGGTTCTTATCCCTGGCACCTGGCCTACTGCGGCGAGATCGACGCCTTGGGTTTCAAACGGCCGGCGGCCTATTACCGTGACGTGCTTTGGAAGACGGGCAAGAATCCCATCTCCGCCTTTGTCAAGAGCCCGGAGCCCTCACTACCGGATTACGAACCCAACAATATTCAGTTCTGGCTACATCCGGATGTGCATGCCAGTTGGACCTGGCCTGGATACGAAGGTCGTGATTTGGAGGTCGTGGTTTACAGTGTCTATGAAGAGGTTGAGCTATTGCTCAATGACCGAGGTTTAGGTAAACAAAAAGTCACACGTGATACAAAATACACGGCAACGTATCAGGTAGCCTATGTTCCGGGCGAGCTCAAGGCCGTCGGTTATCAAAACGGTCAGACCCGGGAATCGTGGATACTCAAAACCGCCGGGACATCGGAAAAAATACGTCTTATCCCGGATAGAAAGAAGATTCATGCCGATGGTCGGGATTTGGTTTATGTAACGGTTGAGGTAACCGATGCCCAGGACGTACTGGTGCCTCAGGCTAATGACCTGATCCAGTTCGAGATTAATGGGCCGGGCGTGCTGGCGGGTGTAGGCAACGGCAATCCCCGGAGTAACGAGAGTTTCCAGCAATTGCAGCGCACCGCCTTTAGAGGCCGGTGCATGGTTGTCATACGATCCCTTGTTGAATCCGGCGATATCGAACTGACTACGAAAGCAAATGGATTGAAATCGGACAAGGTAGTGATTCGAACTGAATCACGATAAACAGAGCTTCTGCATTTAGCAGGATATTTTAATACAATAGGATTGATACGATATTCTGCTGAAAAAGTAGCAAATTCCCCAATTTTTTTGCAAAAATACGTAGTCACCACAATTGACATTTTTCCGATGATTTTGTCAAACTATAAACACAGTTCTAACATTTGTTCACGCCCCTGCTTTACTCCTTGACTCCTTGGAGCGGGGGCACTTTTATGCTTTTTTTCTCTTTCGCTGTTAATATTGTCAATTTAAGATTATTTCGCCGTTTTTTATGAAAAATAAGCGGATTCGCTGCTCCTGCTTTATGATTTTGCTCTGGATTCGATATTATATATTTTAATTCTTTTTGCTTGAAAATCGTGGCTTTACGGGATAGGTTTTTTTTAACGATTTTCTTTTATTATCTGTTTGGAGAAAGGAGTGGTATTAACATGAAAAACACGCTGTCAGAAGTCTTAGACGCAAAAGGGCGCAATGTATGGACGGTTTCCCCTCAAAGCTCCGCTTACGAAGCCCTTGAATTGATGGCTGAAAAAGAGGTCGGTGCTCTTGTTGTCATCGATCAGGGGAAAGTCATTGGGATGTTCTCCGAACGAGACTATGCCCGCAAGCTGGTTCTCAAAGGTAAATCTTCCAAAGAAACACCGGTGGCTGAGGTTATGACCGAACCGGTTTGCTATGTGCTTCCCTGGACCAGTCTTAGCGAGTGTATGACCCTGATGACGAATAAGCATGTTCGCCATCTTCCTGTTCTGGACGGCGATAAGCTGGTCGGTATTGTCACCATTGGTGACGTCGTAAAGGCAATTATTTCCGAACAGGAATTTGTCATCCGGGAGCTCAAGTCGTATGTCGATGAAGCCTTGAAGAACCGGACATAATGAAATTGTAAATTCTTATAAAAAAGCTGAGCTGACCGGAGCAAACAATATGCATCTCTCTTGTTTTGTATGCTCAGAAAGTCATTAATTCGTACTCGATTTCAAATCGAAGTTTATGTCCGGCTTCCTCATGAGCTAATTGAGTAAACATATCCCTGATATCCCTATCTAATGATATCGCTGCCAGATTCGAGTAAAGTCGGCGAGCCTGCTCTTCTCTTTTCATACCTAAAACGAGCATCTCGATATAATTCATTTTAGCATCCGGCTCGATATCATTGACGCTTTCGGCTATACCGAGATTGTCGATTTCTTCCCTGTCCAGGGTGATTTTGCCTGTCCGAACCGCTTCCAGCTTTGTTTTATGAATCAATTCTTCCGAGGCCAAATCCATCAGTACTTTTGCCATTTCCGGCTGCTCGACGAAATCGGCCAGTTCCAGATAGAATGAATGAGATTCTATTTCCTGTTGAATTGCAAAATACAGGACATCTTCAACAGTATTAAATTTGCTCATAATGATTGCACCTCGATTATCCACGGTTTTGGGGATAATTTTATAAATATTGTCGTATTCAAATCATTTACAATACCCAGTATTATTATAGCCCGAACAAAAATGATTGTTTTTTAAAAAAATGATTATTAATCATTTGTTAAATACGTAAAACCCGATTTTTAATCGAAAAACAAGGATTTGCTACTTTAAAAATACGTAGTTACCACAATAGACTTTTTTCCTGTTTTTTGTTATACTTAAATATAGCTTAGCCCTAAGGAAGGGCTGTGAATGCGGAGGTTTACAGCCCTTTCTTTAGTATATACCCGGGATTTCTTCGCTCAACCGAACTTTTTCCGCTCTACACTTATTTTCTTTGCATTTTCATTGATTGCGAGAGTAGCGAAATGCATATACTATAAAAGATTGTCAGAGAAATATTTACAAAAGTTCAAAAAAACCGTAACATTTGCTTGATATCCTCGTCTTAATAGTAGTGAAACTTAGAAGCGGTGTTTTGTCTATATTTACGACTAGAGCAATTTAAGTTTTCGTATTCACTTTTCCGATATACTTTCTATGAAACCATATTCAATAGATTTACGAAAACGTGTTTTGTCGGCTTATGATTCCAACAAGTACACTCTCAAGCAAA
>Ga0272441_10001639_pt1 | contig 47288 bp, 44 predicted proteins | sample SSMProp6N_FD_193582 | JGI IMG/M metagenome (GOLD analysis project Ga0272441, IMG submission 193582) | Marine sediment archaeal communities from Little Sippewissett salt marsh, Falmouth, MA, United States - SSM-Prop-6N | ecosystem: Environmental > Aquatic > Marine > Wetlands > Sediment ... | reverse complement strand
AGTACCCGCCCCGAAATCTTCTTAGAAACGTATTAACTATGCCCGATTCGCAAAGGTTAAGCTGCGTTATCCTGGCGGCGGGGGAAGGCAAGCGAATGAAAAGCAGCCTGCCCAAGGTCGCCCATCTCCTCGCCGGCGTTACCTTGCTGGAGCACGTTCTGGCAGCGGCGGAAAAGCTCGAGCCCTCCCGGATAGTGGTGGTGGTTCCCGCCGGCGACGAAACCGTCGTGCTGATCGCGAAAGGCAGAGCCGAGATCGCGGTTCAGGAAGAAAAGCTGGGAACCGCACACGCTCTCCTCCAGGCTCGGAATATCCTGGCCGATTTCCGGGGAGATATCCTGGTTCTGAGCGGCGATGTCCCTCTGATCAGCGCCCCGACCCTGAAACGGATGCTGGATTTCCATCGGCAGAGGCAGCGAGCCGCCACCATTCTCACCGCGCATCTGAAGGATCCGAGCGGCTACGGACGCATCGTCCGGAAGGGGAGTGGCGAAGTTGACCGGATTGTGGAGGAAACCGATACCGACCTCTACCAGAAGGTCCTCGAGGAGATAAATACCGGGATTTACTGCTTCCGGTCTCCCGGGATCTGGCCGGTCCTGGAAAAAATCAGGAATAAAAATCGCCAGGGAGAGTATTATCTGACCGATGCCATCCATCTGATGCTCGACGCGGGACCGCCCCCGGAATCGCTTCCCGTGGAAGATCCGCGGGAAATTCAGGGGGTAAATTCCCGCCGGCAACTGGCGGAGGCGGAAAAGATATTTCAGGAAATGACCGTCCATAAATTCCAGGACGGGGGAGTAACGGTGGTCAGACCGGATCTGACCCACATCGAGGCTGACGTCGAAATCGGGCGGGAAACGATCATACATCCCTTCACTTACATCGGCCGGGGGGCGCGCCTGGGTGAGAGCTGCCGGGTGGGACCGTTCGTCTGTATCTCGGCCGGCGAGGTTATCCCGGACGGGACCGAAGTGATTTCCGAATTGGGCGAAAATAGCAGATAAAGGAGTTGATTTACCGTTTCGCAGTTTCAATATAATATATTTATTAGCACCTGATTAACTCTGATTAAATTGAAAAAGAAAAAATCAGAGTAATTCAGAGAAATCAGGTGCAAATAGTTGTGGAGCTAAGTTCCTATAACAGGAGATAAAATGAAAGACCACAAACTGATGCTGTTTGCCGGAAACGCCAATCCCGAGCTCGCCCGCAAGATCGGGCGCTATCTCGGCACCGCGATAAGCAAATCCGACGTGAGCAGGTTTCCCGAGGGGGAAGTCTCGGTGAAAATCGAAAAACCGGTGCGGGGAGGGGATGTCTTTCTCATTCAGGGAACCTCGCCCCCGCCGAATGAAAACCTGATGGAACTGCTGGTTATGATCGACGCCCTGAAAAGAGCTTCCGCGGTCCGGATCACGGCGGTTCTGCCCTTTTACGGCTATGGACGTCAGGATCGAAAAGACCGCCCCCGGGTTCCGATCACCGCTAAACTGGTGGCCAACCTGATCACCGCCGCCGGAGCCGACCGACTTGTCACCATCGATCTCCATGCGCCGCAGATCCAGGGTTTTTTCGACATACCGGTGGATCACCTCTATGCCGCGCCCGTTTTCATTAAACACATATCCCGGATTTTTCCCGCCCGGAAACGCACCGGCCTGGTAGTGGTTTCTCCCGATGTCGGGGGAATCAAGATCGCCAACCATTTCGCTAAACACCTCGATTGTCCCCTGGCCGTGGTAGACAAGAGGAGATTGGGGGACCGAAAAACCGAGGTCCGAAACGTCATCGGCAACGTGAAGGGAAAGCCGATCCTGATAATAGACGACCTGATCTCCACCGGCACCTCCCTGGTCGCCGCCATCAACACCCTGAAAAAAATGGGGGCCGGTGAGATTCAGGCGGCGGTTACCCACGCTATCCTGGCCGATGACGCGGTGGAAAAGATTGGAAAAGCTCCCCTGAAGAATCTCTGGGTCACCGATACTGTTCCCCTCCGGGATAAAGCCCGGGGGGTTCCCTGGATCAAGGTCTTATCGGTGTCCGAGCTCCTCGGGGAAGCCATCAAGCGAATTCACGAGAATACCCCGATCAGCATTCTTTTCGATCATCAAGAATAATAAAGGAGACGGTCATGGAAAGGAGAATCGAGCTTAAAGTAAAAGAACGAACTGAGGTGGGGGGGAAAAGGCCCCGCCGGATGCGCCGGCAGGGGCTGATACCCGGCGTGCTCTACGGAGATCGGGAGGGAGCCCTTCCCCTGATGATCGAGCGCCAGGCGCAGGAGCGGGAAGTGACTTCACTTCACGAAAACCAGATCCTCGGCCTCCGGCTGGGCGGTAAAAAGAACACCTCCCCCCAGCTAGTAATCGTTAAAGCCCTCCAGCGGCATTACCTCACCGGGGAGATGCTCCACGTAGATTTTCAGGGGATTTCCCTCACAGAAAAATTGACCGTCACGGTTCCCCTGGTCGAAGCGGGAGAGCCGGTGGGCGTGACCCGGGACGGAGGAATCCTGGAGCACGTCATGCGCGAAGTTGAGATTAAATGCCTCCCCGATCAGATACCGGAAAATATCGAAGTGGACGTCTCTTCCCTCGAAATCGGGGACTCCATCCGGGTGGGTGAGATTCATGCGGGCGAAGGTGTTGAGATCCTGACCGAACCCGAGATCATCGCATTCACCCTCGCCGCTCCCATCACCGAGGAAGAGGTTGAGAAAATGGAGGCCGAAGCCGGAATGGAGGCTGAGGCCGCGCCCGCGGTAGCGGGAGAAGAAGAGGAAGAAAGAGAGGAAGGAAAAGAAGAAGGAGAAAAGAAAGCGGCAGGAGAAGCTGAAAAAGCTCCGGAAGACGCCTCCGGAAAACCCGAGGAAAAAGGCGGCAAAGAGAAGTGAGAAAATGGATGCTGGTGGGCCTGGGCAATCCGGGAAAGCGCTACCGGGACACCAGGCACAACGCGGGATTCTGGATTCTCGGCGCCCTGGCGGAAACCGGCGGGTGGAGGTTCAAAAAGCGGGCTAAATTTTCCGCCTGGCTCGCCGAGGGAGAATGGAAGGGGGATAAGCTGCTTCTGGTCAAGCCGGCAACGTACGTGAACACCAGCGGGACGGTGGTGAAAAGATTAATCGATTATTTCGGGATTCCGAGCCGACGGACGCTGCTGGTCGTCGATGACGTGAACCTCCCGCCGGGCCGCCTCCGGATCAGGCGGAGGGGGGGGGCGGGCGGTCATCACGGCCTGGAGTCGGTCATCGCAGAAATAGGGGTAGAAGATTTTCCCCGTCTGCGACTCGGCGTCGGCGGCGGTGAATTGGAAGACCTCACCGGTTACGTCCTCTCCAGGGTCGGTAAAGAAGAGAGAGCGATTTACAAAGAAGCGGTGGGCAAGGCGGTGGCGTCGATCCTTAATATCATCGAAGACGGACTGGAAAGCGCCATGGAAATCACCAACTGAATAATATAAAGGAGGATTACAATTGAATCACTATGAAATGGTTTGTATTCTCGATGCTCCGGCATCGGAAGACGAGAACGGTTCGGGGGCCCGCGCGGTCCGGGAGGAGATCGGCAAGGTCGGCGGCGAAACCGAAAATATCGAGAGCCTGGGACACCGCAAGCTGGCCCACTCGATTAAGGGACGACACGAAGGCCTTTATCTCATCTCTCGCTTTTCCAGCCCCCCGGATTCGATCGCCGCGCTCCGTAATAACATCAGGTTGAACCCCGCCTTCATCAGGGCCCTGATACTGCGGGTGAAAAAGCAGGCGCCTATCACGATAGAGGAGCCGGGAAAGGAAAATTTGCTTCCGGGCAGCGATGAAGAAATCCGGATAAAGAATTAATCAGTTCTAATCCGTCCATCATTTGCTTAAGATAAAAACGAATTCAGCCGGGCCGGTGCCGGTCCGGGAACTGAAAAAAACTACCAGGGAGGTGTGCGATGGTCAATGTCAACAGCGTCATTCTCGGGGGAAACTTAACCCGTGATCCGGAAGTGAGATACACGCCCCAGGGGACCGCCGTCGCCAATTTCAGCATCGCGGTCAACAGGACTTACCGGAACCGGGAGGGAGAGAAAAAAGAGGAGGTCTGCTTCATCGAGGTCGAAGCCTGGAGGCGACAGGCCGAAACCTGCGGGGAATTCCTCAAAAAAGGCAGCCCGGTGCTGGTGGAGGGACGATTGTGCCAGGAGAGATGGGAAACCAATGAGGGCCAGAAGAGATCAAAACATAAAATCCGGGCGATCCGGGTACAGTTCCTGCCCCGCGGAACCGCGCCGCCGGCCGACGAAGCAGCCCCTTCTCCCGCACCCTACGAAGAAGACACCGGCCAAGATTTTTCTCAGCCCGATGATCTTGACCAGGGAAAAGAAGAGGACGAACCCCCCTTCTAACATGTAAAATCAGGGGCTATGTGCCTATCGCGGAATTTCAATTATTAAGGAGAGCACAAAATAGATTAATCTGTCATTGCGAGGAGCAAAGCGACGAAGCAATCTATCTCATTGCAAGGGAAGAGATTGATTCGCTCCGCTCGCAATGACCGAATAGGGCAATGTTAATCTATTTTATGCTCCGAGTAATAACTTGCCACCAAGGCACGAAGACACTAAGAAATAATTAGAAGATAAGGAAAAACACAATTGTTATATCTATAAATTTTTCCTTGGTGACTTGGTGCCTTAGTGGCTAAAAGTTGCTGAGCTAAGTTCTTCGGAGGATTTAGATGGTGGAAAAAAAAGCCAGAAAAAGAAGAAAAAAGTATTTCAAACGCAAGAAATGCTATTTCTGCACGCACAATATCTCCCGGATCGACTATAAAGATCTGGAGACCCTGCAGGGGTACATCACCGAACAGGGAAAGATCTTAAGCCGGAGAATCACCGGTAACTGCGCCCGGCATCAACGGATGCTGGCCCGGGCGATAAAGCGGGCCCGCTATCTCGCCCTCCTCCCCACCGGGGGAGAATAATTTCATAAATCGGGCCCCGGGAGAAAGGAAATCATGAAAAAGCTGATCCTGATTAAAGACCATCCCGAGTTGGGAGCCGAAGGCGATCTGGTTGAAGTCGCCGACGGATACGCCCGAAATTACCTTCTTCCTCGGAGCATCGCTCTGCCCGCTACCGAGCACCATATCCGGATGTACCGGCTGGCAAAGGAAAAGCAGCAACGGCAGCAGGAAAAGGAAATCCGCCGGGCCGAAGAGCTGGGTCGGCGGCTATCCGCGACTTCCTGCACCATCGCCGCCGCCGCGGGAGATGAAGACCGCCTGTTCGGCTCGGTTTCCGCGGCCGACATCGCCGCGGCCCTGACGCAGGAAGGCATCAGTCTCGACCGCCACCAGATCAAGCTCGAGGAGCCGATTAAAAAACTGGGGATCTACTCGGTGCCGGTAAAGGTGGCGGACGGGGTCGAGTGCGAGGTTAAAGTGTGGGTGGTTAAAGAATAACTTTTATCCGGGCATATTCACGGAAGAAAAATTTTACATGAATCCGGAAAACCAAAAGGGGGAAACGCTCCCCGCCCGGGCCTCGCCCTATAGCCTGGAAGCGGAGATGAGCGTTCTCGGGGCAATGCTGTTGGAACGGGATACCATCCCCCGCGTGATCGAGCAGATCGACGGCAGCTTCTTTTATAAAAATTCTCACCGGAAAATATTCGATGCCGTGGTAAAGCTTTACGACACCGATACCCCGGTCGATCCGGTCACCCTGACTGAAGCGCTCCGCAAAGACGGGGTTCTGGAGGAAGTGGGCGGCGCGGCCTACCTGACCACCCTCCTGAACTACCTGCCCACCTCCGCCCACCTTGATTCCTATCTCGATATCGTTCGTGACAAAGCCCTGCTGAGAAGGCTGATTTCCACCTCAACCACCATCGTCAACCGCTGCTACAGTCAGGACGCGGATCCCGCGGACGTTCTGGATGAGGTGGAAAAAGAGATATTCGAGCTGATCCAGGGGCGGGCCAAGCAGGAGATATCCACGATGAGAACCCTGGTTAAACTGGCGATGGAAAAGGTTGAGCACCTCCAGCAGTCCCAGGGATTGCTCACCGGGCTGCCCACCGGCTTTACCGATATCGATCAGATCACCTGCGGACTCCAGCCCTCGGAGCTGATAGTCCTCGCCGGCAGGCCCTCAATGGGCAAGACCACCCTGGCCCTCAACATCGCGGAGGAGGTGGCGGTCAGGAATAGTGCTCCGGTCGGCATCTTCAGCCTGGAGATGGCCAAGGAACAGCTGGTTTTAAGATTGCTCTGCTCACACGCCCGGGTCAACTCCCAGAATCTTCGCCACGGTTACCTATCGCAGAAGGATCTGGTCAAGCTGGTCAACGCCGCCGGTCGGTTGTCGGAAGCACCTGTCTATATCGATGACACCCCTTCAGTCGGTAATCTCCAGCTCCGGGCCAAGGCGAGAATCATGAAAGCCAAGTACGACATCAAGCTGATTATCATCGACTACCTCCAGCTCATGCAGGCGACCGCCGGGCGGCCGGAAAGCCGCCAGCAGGAAGTATCCGATATATCACGGTCCATGAAAGCCCTGGCCCGGGAATTGGAAGTTCCGGTGCTCCTTCTCTCCCAGCTCAACCGCGGGCCCGAAGATCGGCCGGACCGCAAGCCCCGTCTCTCCGATCTGAGGGAGTCGGGTGCCATCGAGCAGGACGCCGATCTGGTGCTGCTGATCATGCGGCCGGGGGTTTACCCCGATCTCATCGAGAAAGATCCGGATGAAAGCCACCTGGTTTACGTCAACGTGGCCAAACAGCGTAACGGCCCTACCGGGGAAAGAAAACTAACCTTCCAGGAGAATTACACGCGCTTTGAAAACTTCACGGAAATTGAAGAAGAATAGGACAGAAAACTTCGCCCGATCGGGCTGGATCGGGTGTTTATTAATTTTTATCTTCCTGACGGCGGTTCCGTCCGCCCACCCGGCGCGGGAAAAAACGGTGGAGGAAGTCGAGATTATCGGAAACCGCCGGATCAATCGCCAGGCCATTGCCGCCCGGATAAAAACCCGGCCCGGCGAGGTATTTTCCCAGAAGGATATCAACGCCGACCTTCGCCGGCTTCATGAATGGGGCCCCTTCTCCTCTCTGGAGATCGATGTGGAGGAATCGCGTCCGGGCAAGCTAAAAGTGATCTTCCGGGTGGAAGAAAAACCCATCATCAATAAAATCGTCTTCGAGGGGAACCGCAAGCTTTCCGACGGCAAGCTGGAGGATGAAATTTCATCAGAGCCCGGCGACGTTCTTTCCCTGGCCGAACTTGAAGAGGATATCGGCAAAATGTTGCTCCTTTACGAGGATAAGGGCTACCTCCAGACCGAAATCGAGTACCAGGTGAAAACCGATCCTGGATCAGGCGAGGCCACGGTTTATTTCAACATCCGGGAAGGACACGAAGTGAGGATCGAGCGGATCACCATCGAGGGAGCGGAGGAGATCGATGAAGACGATCTGCTCGACGTCATGGAGACGAGCCCCCGTTCTCTTTTCGCTATATTTCACCGGGGAATCTTAAAGGAGGAGGAACTCGAAGACGATCTGGAAAAATTGGTCCTCCACTACCGCTCCGAGGGGTTCCTCGATATGAAAATCACCGCTCCCGTCGAGTTTGCCGTGGACACGGACCGCGCCCGTATGTCCATTCTCATCAAGGTTGACGAAGGCCGGCGCTACTACACCGGCAAGATCAAATTTTCCGGAAATGAAAACTTCGGCAGCGATAGCTTCTCGAGCCTGCTCGATCTCAAAACGGATTGCGTTTTCTCTTACCAGGCCCTCCGGGACAACGCCCGATCCCTGAGGAATTTTTACGCCGGCGAGGGCTACATCGACGCCGGCATACGGCCCCAGGCGGTCCTCAACCGGGAAACCGGCAAGATGGATATCGAGTACATCATTCAGGAGAATCAGATTTCTTACATAAACCGGATCGAAATCAGCGGGAACGAAACGACCAAGGACATTGTAATCCGGCGGGAGTTGGCGGTCCGGCCGGGAGATATTTTCGACGGAATCAAAGTTCAGCGAAGCCAGGAGCGTCTTTACAACCTGGGCTACTTCGACAAGGTCCTGGCCGATCCGATCGATACCGGCGCCCCCAACCAGAAGGACCTGCAGATCAGGGTAACCGAGAAAAAAACCGGCGAGTTCATGTTCGGGTTCGGCTACAGCTCGATCTATGATTTCATCGCCTTCGTCGAAGTGGCTCAGACCAATTTCGATCTTTTCAATCCCCCGCTTTTCATGGGCGGCGGACAGAAGCTGATCGCGAGGGCGACCTTCGGGACCACCCGGGACAGCTACTGGCTGGGCTTCACCGAGCCCTGGCTCTTCGGCATTCCGCTTTCCTTCTCGGTGGATCTTTACCGCAAGAGCACCGCCTGGGATGATTATCGGGAGACCAGAAAAGGAGGGGACCTGCGGCTCCGCCGGCGGCTGACCGGTTTCATCTACGCGGGGCTGACTTACCGGCTGGAGCAGGTGGAAATCAGCGAGGTCGAGGATGACGCTTACTGGACCGTTTTCAGCGCGGAGGGGAAAAACTGGATCAGCAGCATCACCCCTTCCCTGACCCGGGATACGCGCGACAGCAACATCATCCCTTCCCGCGGAATGAAGACCACTCTTTCCTGCGAAATCGCCGGCGGGGCGCTTGGCGGGGATGAAGAATACGTAAAAACCACCTTCAGCAACAGCTTTTACCAGTCGATCTTCCCCGGCCACATCCTCTGTTTCCGCTTCATGGGGGGGGCGGCCCAGCCCTACGGGGACAGCGATATGGTTCCGGTCTTCGAAAAATTTTACCTGGGAGGCGCCAATACCATCCGGGGGTTCCGCTACCGGGAAGTGGGACCCTTTGACCCGGTCACCGAAGAACCGATCGGGGGAGATTCGATGCTCTTCGCCAGCGTGGAATACACCTTCCCGATCGTTGGCGACACGATCCGGGGGGCGCTCTTCTGCGATATCGGCAACGTCTGGGCGGACAAGGACTGGGACGATGAAGTCAGGATATTCGAAAACGAATGGTTGAAAGGCCTCAATTCCGGGGCCGGAATCGGCGTCCGGCTTTATCTCCCCATCGGGCCCCTGAAGTTCGATTACGGGTGGCCGCTGAGAACAGGTCCCGATGGCTGGAACGACACCGGTGGCAGGTTCCATTTCAATATCGGATACGCTTTTTAAATTTTGCGCAGCAAAATTTAAAAGTTTTTGAAAAGAACAAAAATGAAATAACGGCAAGCCGGAGGTAAAAGGTGAAAAGCAAAATTATTTTAGCGCTCTTGATCATGCTGCTGGCGGGATCGGGAATGGCAAATGCGGAAGAAGGACAAATTGCGGAAGGGATGAAAATCGGCTGGATTGACCTGGATCAGGTTTTCCGGGGTTACCACAAAACCGAAAAAGTTTTGAGCGATCTGGAAAAGAGCGTTGAAACGAAGGAAGACGAAATAAAAAAGGTTGCTCAAAAGATCGAGACCCTGGAGCAGGAGAAATTTCTCCTCAGCGAAAGCGGTCGGAGGGAAAAAGAAGAGGAAATCAACGAGCAGAAAATAGCCCTGATAAAGCTGCAGAGAGAATCCGAGATTGACCTCAACCAGAAGGTGATGACCGAGAAGGGAAAACTGCTCGACGAAATTCTCGAAATAGTAGCGAAAAAGGCTGAAGCGGAGGGATACACCTTCATCTTCCGGAAAGCTCTCATGGTTTACGCCGACCCCGATCTGGAGCTGACTGAAGATATTCTCGAAGAATTGAATAAAGAGGGAGTTGAAGAATCAGCGGTTGAATAGGGAACCCGGGATTACCTCTCATGGTGGAGTTTGACTGAATCGCAGCAGACAATCACGCGGGAGACTTCCCTCAGCGGAGTCGGGGTTCACACCGGTTTGAGCGCGACGATCACCTTGAAACCGGCCCCGCCGGATCACGGTATCGTCTTCACCCGCACCGATATGCCCGGATGCCCTTCGATCCCGGCCCGGGTTGAATTCATCTCCGGCTCCGAGCGGGGGACCCGATTGAGCCGGGACGGGGCGGAAGTCCGGACCGTGGAGCATCTTCTCGCCGCACTCCGGAGCCACCAGGTGGACAACCTGGCGATCGAGATGGACGGTCCGGAACCGCCGATGGAAGACGGTAGCGCCCTCCCTTTCACCAGAATGCTCAAGACCGCCGGCCTCAGGCCCCAGGACGCTCCCCGGAGGAGCTTCTTTCTGCCCGGCCCGGTGTACCTGGTTCAGGGCGAAGGGGTCATGGTCGCGCTCCCCGCCGAAGAGCTCCGGATCGCTTTCACCATCGACTTCGCCCATCCCCATCTCCGCTCCCAGTACCTTTCGCTTTCGCTCGACCCGGAAACATTTGAAGGCGAGATCGCCCCCGCCCGTACTTTCGGTTTTCTCAGCGACGCCGAAAAATTAAGGAAGAAAGGATTGATCAAGGGAACAACTCTCCAAAATACCGTTGTAATCGGCGACGAGGGGGTGCTTAACCCGGAAGGGCTCCGTTTCCCGGATGAATGCGTACGCCACAAGATCCTGGACCTGCTCGGTGACCTCTGCCTCCTGCGCCATCCTTTGCGGGCTTTGATAATCGCCGCCAAATCGGGCCACGCCATGAACCTGGCTCTGGTCCGGAAAATAAAGGAGGTAGCTTATGAAAAGTGAAATGTCCGATCAGGCCAAACCATTCAAAACCGGTGATGCGCTCGACATATACCGGGTGATGGATACCCTCCCTCATCGCTACCCCTTCCTCCTCGTCGATCGGGTGATCGAACTGGAAGAAGACAAAAGAATCGTGGGAATAAAAAACGTGACCATCAACGAACCGTTTTTCCAGGGTCACTTTCCCGCCCAACCGGTGATGCCGGGAGTCCTGATCGTGGAGGCGATGGCCCAGCTGTCGGGAATCATGCTCCTCAAGCGCTCCGAGGACCGGGGTAAGATCGGCTTTTTTCTTGCGATCGACAACGCTCGTTTCCGCAGGGCGGTTATCCCCGGCGATCAGCTCCGGCTGGAAGTCGATGTGCTGAAGATAAAAAAAACGCTGCTGAAAGTTCGGGCCCGGGCGCTGGTTGAAGAAGATATCGCCTGTGAAGCCGAGATGCTTTTCAAAGTGGTGGATAATTGAAATCCCGAAGGAAGAATCGTAATGGATAAAGTCAAAGTCGCGGTGGTCGGGGTGGGTCACCTCGGTTCCCGTCACGCCCGCATATACCATGAGCTGGAGGGCGTGGAACTGGTGGGAGTTGTTGACACCATCCGCGCCCGGGCGGAAGAAGAGGCCGAGCAGTATCACACCCGCGCTTTCGCCGAGCTCGATGAGCTCCCTGAAGGCACGGAAGCGGTCAGCGTGGTGGTTCCCACCGATCGACATTTCGAAGTGGCCAGCCGCCTCCTGAACCGGGGCTGCCATCTCCTGGTGGAAAAGCCGCTCACGGTCACGGTGGCGGAGGCCCGGGAACTGCTCAAACTGGCCGACCGCCTCGGCCTGATGATTCAGGTGGGTCACGTGGAGCGATTCAATCCGGCGGTGCTGGCGGTGGAGAAAATTCTCAAGGAACCGCGCTTCATCGAATGTCACCGGCAGGCTTCTTTTCAGCCCCGGGGCACCGAGGTCGGGGTAGTACTGGACCTGATGATCCACGATCTCGACATCATTCTCCACCTGGTGGCCTCTCCGGTCGATGCCCTGGAAGCGGTGGGAGTTTCGGTTCTTACCCCCTACGAGGATATTGCCAACGCCCGGATCAGGTTTAAAAGCGGATGCATCGCCAACGTCACCGCCAGCCGGGTCAGCCCGGAGAGAATGCGCAAGATCCGCATTTTTCAGGACGACGCCTACATCTCACTTGATTACGTCGATCAGGAAGCTCTGGTGTACCGAAAGGAAGCCAACCGGATAACCCGGGAATACCTTCCCGCCCCAAAGCGGGAACCTTTGAAACTGGAGCTTAAATCCTTTGCGGAAAGCGTCCGGCTGGGGGGTAAACCCCAGGTTCCGGCGGAACACGGACTGGAGGCGCTCAAGGTGGCCGCGGAGATCACCCGTGAAGTGGAGCGGTCGATGCGAAAGCTGAAGAAGCTCCAGGAAAAGGCGAAAGAAGAATGGAGCGGAGAAACGAAACTTTAAGCAATGCTAAATCCCGCATCATATTTTGATTAGTATTTAATTAGGTATCTGCTGTGGCCAAGGAACTCAGTTTGATGATAATCGCCGGCGAAACTTCCGGCGACATTCATGGCGGGAAACTCTGCCATCAGATCCTTCGGATGAATCCCGGGGCAAAACTATTCGGAATGGGGGGTAGCCGCATGGCGGAGGCCGGAGTCGAATTGTTTCATGAAATCGGACATACGGGGGTGGTCGGGTTCTGGGAAGTTTATAAGGACATCGGGCGCTACCGCAGGATATTTAAAAATCTGGTCGCCCTTCTCGAAGAAAAGAAACCGGACGCGGTGGTGCTGATCGACTACCCCGGATTCAATATCCGTTTCGCCCGCCAGGCCCACCGGAGGGGTTTCCGGGTAATCTATTACATCAGCCCCCAGGTCTGGGCCTGGGGAAAAAGAAGAATCAAGAAACTGGAGCGGTTCGTCGATCGGATGGTGGTCATTTTTGAATTCGAAAAAATCTTCTACCGACCCTACCGCTTAAAGGTGGACTTCGTCGGCCACCCGTTGGTCGATTCTCTTACAAGCGACCTGGACTCGGACGAGATTCGAAAACGGTTCGGCCTGGAAGAAGGACCGATCATCGGGCTTTTGCCCGGATCCCGGAAATCAGAAATGCAAAAGGTGCTGCCGATTCTCATTCGGACCGCGCGGGAGATCAGTAAACAGAGGCCGGAAACGAGCTTTCTTCTCCCCCTGGCTTCTCCCGAACTCCGCCCCCTGGCGGAGAAAGAGCTCGAGGCCGAATCGACTCCGATCAGGATTCTGGAAGGCCAGGTCCAGCCGGTCCTCGCCGTCGCCGACCTGGCGATCATGGCTTCCGGCACCGTTACTTTGGAGGGGGCGGCTTTTTCCACCCCGATGATCATCGTTTATAAATTGAGCATCTTCAGCTGGATTATCGCCCGGCTTTTAATTAAAATCCCTTACATCGGCCTGGTCAACGTTATCGCCGGGCGGCGGATAATACCGGAGTTTCTCCAGTTCAAAGCCCGGCCGGAGCAAATCGCCCGCGAAGCGCTGATGATTCTTTCCCGGCCGGAGATCCGCCGAACGATGATCGGCCATCTGGAGCGGGTGAGGGAAAAACTGGGAAGACCCGGCGCCAGCGCCCGGGCCGCCCGGGCGGTCCTCAACGCCGCCGGTGCGGCAAAAAACTGAATTTTCGGCAATTTCAATAAAGTTAGTGTGAAGTTTCAGGTTTAAAGTGTAGAGTAAATGGATTTCCCTTACACATTACACTTAACACTTTACACCTACAAGTTGCGAACGAAGTGAGCTAACTTGCTGCTTCGGAATTTCAAAAAAGAAAAACAAAGCCTTTTTTTGACAGGATAAACAAGATGAACAGGATAATTTTAAGAAATGGTTTTTCACATCTTTTAAATCCTGTTAATCCTGTCTAAATTTAGCGGTTCAGTTGCCCCGCCAGAGGCGGGGCTATGTTCTAACGGCATGAACTCATACCTCATACTTCTCAAGCTCGCTCGGCGTTACTGGCTTTTCATCTTGGTGGCGGTAATCATCTTCTTGCTGATCTCGGTCACCATGGGTTTGAGCTTCCTCACCGCCATTCCTTTCTTTTCCAAGATCGTCCAGGGAGATCCTGTCGTTTTCGCGCTTTCGGTTGAACTCCCGGAGAACGTCCAGAACTGGCTCGACACGTTTGCCGATCGGATCAACGATACTCCCAATCGGATCCTCCTCTTCAAAATTGTCTATTTCCTGGTCATCATTACCGTTTTCCGGGCGTTCCTTATTTTCCTGGGCGATATCACCCTCCAGTTCGTCGGCAACAGCATAGTGCGGCGCGCGCGCTCCACGATCTACAGCCATCTCCAGATGCTGTCGCTCGATTACTTCACCGAACAGCGGACGGGCGAACTGATGTCCCGGATCACCTATGACGCACAGTTGCTCCAACAAGGCGTCACGGAAGGATTCACCCGGCTGCTGAGAAACCTATTTGAACTGGTGGTTTATGTCGGACTTCCGATCATCATCTACTGGAAGCTTGCCCTGATCATCTTCGGTCTCTTCATTGTGGTCATGCCGCCGATCCTGATCATCGGCAATCTCATCCGGCGCCTTTCTTCCCATTCCCAACAAAAGATCGCCGACATCAGCTCGATGCTGCAGGAAACGATCTCCGGCATTCGGGTGGTCAAGGCGTTTTCCATGGAGGACTATGAGCGCCGTCGATTCGACCGCGAGAATAACCGCTACTACCGGCTCATGATGAGGATGGCCCGCCGCGATTCTCTGGTGTCACCGGTCACCGAGGTCGTCGTCGTCATCGCGGTCGCGGTGGTCTTCGTGGTGATGGGAAAGGCGGTGATCGACCGGCAGATCGAGCTGGCCCAGTTCGTCATCTACGTCGGCTGCCTGGCCGGCATCCCCCGGCCGATCAAGCAGCTCGGGCGGGCTAACAATAAGATCCAGCGCTCGGCGGCGGCGGCGGACAGGATGAACCAGATCATGAATATGCGGAGTTCGATCGAGGAACAGCCCGGCGCCGTCGACCTTCCCACTATCTCCGGGGAAGTATGGTTCGATCACGTCACTTTCGGCTACAACGGGAAGGAGCCGATACTGGAGGATATCGATCTCCGCGTGAAGCGCGGTGAAATCCTGGCGATCGTCGGGGTGAGCGGGGTGGGCAAGAGCACGCTCGTCAACCTGATCCCCCGCTTCTACGATCCCGTCCGGGGATGCATCCGTATCGACGGGCAGGATATCAAGGGCGCTACCCTTAAATCTTTGCGCAACCAGATCGGGATCGTAACCCAAGAGGTTATCCTTTTCAACGACACCGTGGCCGGCAATATCGCTTACGGGAAAAAAGATACCGCCCGCAGCAAAATCCTCGATGCCGCCAAAATAGCCAACGCCCATGATTTCATCATCGAGCTTCCCCACGGATATGACACGGTCATCGGCGAACGGGGGTATATGCTTTCCGGTGGAGAAAGGCAGCGCCTTTCCATCGCCCGCGCCATACTGAAAGACCCTCCGATTCTGATCCTGGACGAGGCTACCTCATCCCTGGATTCCGAGGCGGAGCGGCTGGTCCAGGAGGCTATCAACCGCCTGATGGTTGACCGGACCGTCTTCGTCATCGCCCACCGGCTTTCCACCGTTCGCCACGCCGACCGGATCATGGTCCTGGAAGACAAGAGGGTCGTCGAGATGGGAAAGCACGAAGAATTGATGGCCGTCGGCGGCACCTACAAAAAACTCTACCAGCTGCAGTTCAGTATAGAACCCGCGGGGAGGGAATAGCCGTAATGCCTCCCTGGAAAAAACTGACCCCGGGGAAAATCCGTACTCTGGCCCGGATGGCTTCCGGTTTCATCCGCCTGGTCGGCAAAACCTCCCGCTGGGAATTCAGGGGAAGCGAACCGGTCTGGAGGCGCCTGGAAGCGGGGCAGAATCAGATCTTCGCCTTCTGGCACAACCGGTTTATCATGATGCCATACATCTACTGTTCCTACTTCCATAAAAATCGGATCGGAGTCATCGTCAGCCGGAGCCGCGACGGTGAGCTGGTGGGAGCGGTGATCAAGCGCTTCGGGTTCCTCCCCGTCCGGGGCTCGAGCAGCCGCGGAGGCAAGGAAGCTTTCCTTGAGCTGGCCCGGCTTCTGAAAAAAGGCTGGGACGTGGCGATCACGCCGGACGGGCCGAGGGGGCCGCGCTATCGGGTCCAGGACGGCATCATCAGCCTCGCCGCCGGCGGCGGCGTGCCCATCATACCGGTTTCCTGCGCCGGCACCCGCCAGATCAAGCTCAACCGGAGCTGGGACCACATGCGCATTCCCCTCCCCGCCGGACGGATCTCGGTTGTTTTCGACGAACCCCTTGAGGTGAAAAAAGGCCTGGGAAAAAAGGAGCGGGAACTGATGGCCCGGGAGCTGCAAAGACGGCTTCGCCGCGCGGACCGGGACGCGGAAGGTACTTCCCTTTCCTGAACCGGTCGGGATAAAAATAGCTTGCCCGAGCTAAAGATTCTGATATAGTTTTTGCCCCTGAAAGAAGTAACAACAAAGACGGAAATTTAAATTTAAAATTTTTCTGAAAGAAAAATTTTAAGGAGGGACAGTGAGTTCGGTAACCATCAAAGAACTGCTCGACGCCGGAGTCCATTTCGGGCATCAGACCAGGAGATGGAATCCCCGGATGGAAGATTACATCTTCGAAGCCAGGAACAAGATTCATATCATCGATCTGCGTAAAACCCGCCGGCTTTTGAGCCAGGCCCTCGAATTCATCAAAAATTCGGTGGCCGAAGGCTCGGACGTCCTTCTCGTAGGGACGAAAAAGCAGGTTCGGGAGATAATAAAGGAAGCCGCCACCCGGACCGAAATGCACTACGTGATCGACCGCTGGCTGGGAGGAACCCTGACAAACTTTCAGACTATCCGTTCCAGCGTCAAGCGCCTGGAGGAACTGGAAGCCATCCGGCAGGGAGGCCTGGAGGGCCGTTCCAAAAAGGAGATCGCCGCCCTGGGACGGGAAGAAAATAAGCTCCACCGCAATCTGGACGGCATCCGGAAAATGGATAAATTGCCCGGGGCGCTGGTGGTGGTAGACATCATGCGGGAAGACAACGCTGTGAGAGAAGGGAAGAAACTGGGAATCCCCATGGTGGCCATGGTCGATACCAACTGCGACCCCACCCTGATCGACTATCCCATCCCCGGCAATGACGACGGAATCCGGTCCAGCAAGCTGGTTATAAGCAAAATCGTTGAAATAATCGAGGAAGGGATCTCCCTCCGACAGCAAAAGGCCCCGGTACGGAAGAAAAAGAAGGGGACAAAAGCGGCTAAGGAGAAAGAAACCCCTGCTGAAGACGAGGGACAAGGGACGAAGGACCCCGATAAATCGGGGCGGAGCGAGGGACGAGGGACGAAGGACGAAGACCCGAAAAAGAAGAAGGATGAAGGGCGAGAGAAGACGAAGGACCCCGATAAATCGGGACGGAGCGAGGGACGAGGGACGAAGGACGAAGACCCGAAAAAGAAGAAGGATGAAGGGCGAGAAACGAAGGATAAAGGATCGAAAAAGACGAAGGACAACGAACCAAAGGGGAAGGACGAGGAATAATGAAAATTGACGCCAGTTTGACGGTAAAACTGCGGAGCCGGACCGGGGCCGGTATCCTTGACTGCAAGCAGGCCCTGGAAGCGGCGGGGGGCGATCTGGAGCAGGCGGTCGATATCCTCCGGAAGAAAGGTCTGGCCCGGGCCGCCAAAAGGGAGGGAAGGGAGGCCCGGGACGGGATCATCCGCCTCCGGGTGGCGGACGACGGAAAAAAGGCGGCGATGCTGGAGCTAAACTGCGAGACCGATTTCGTGGCCCGCACTCCGGAGCTGAAAAAACTTGGCGATGAACTCCTGGACGAGGTTTACCGCCGGGGAGAAGACATCATTTCGGAAGAAGATATCCTGGAGAGGGTGCGGGCCACCGCCGGTAAGATCGGTGAAAAGATCGCCGCCTCCCGGGCGATCGTCTGGGAGAAAGAAGGTTTCATCGGGGGATATCTCCATCACAATTCCCGCCTCGCCGTCCTGGTCGAACTTTCCCGCCCCTCGGAAACGGCGGCCAAAGAAATCGCCATGCAGATTGCCGTCTCCAACCCGGAATATCTCTCGGAAGATGAAATACCCCCGGCGGTGGTGGAGAAGGAAAAAGATATCTTCCGGGAGCAGTTCTCCGACAAGCCCGAAGCCGTCCGGGATAAGATCGTGGAGGGGAAATGGCGCAAGCGCCTCACCGAAATCTGTCTCCTCGATCACCCCTACATGCGCGATCCCGACATTGATGTCCGCCAATTCCTGAGCCGGCAGGACCCCGAGCTGGAAGTCAAGGAATTCGTTCGCTGGCATCTGGGCGAGGAGTAGAAAAGGTCATCGGGAAATCAGGTGATCAGGATGAAGGTTACCCGGTCATCAGGATATCAGAAAGTGACCCGATAACCCGATATCCTTCTCACCGATATCCTGTTAGCCTGATATCCTTTTTTGATTACCCCTTTCGACTCTGAGATCGCTAGAATATGTTGGATAATTAATGAGAGCTTCGAAACTCAAATATAAAAGGGTGATACTGAAAATCAGCGGCGAGATCCTGGGCGGTGAAGGAAATAGCTTTGATCCGGCGGCCTTTGATTTTTTCGCCCGGAGCGTGAAGGAAGCGGCCGGGCTGGGGGCCGAGATCGGAATCGTGGTCGGCGGCGGGAATATTTTCCGGGGGATCGGCTCCGTTCTTCCGGCGGTGCAACGAACCACCGCCGATCAGATGGGGATGCTGGCCACGGTCATCAACGGTCTCGCCCTCCGGGAAACCCTGGAGAAATCCTCGCTGAAGGTCCGCCTTTTTTCCTCCCTCCCGCTGGGGAGCCTCGTCGAACCCTACCTCCCCCGTCGGGCGCGGAGATCACTGGACGATCACGAGGTGGTCATACTTTCCGGGGGGACGGGAAATCCTTTCGTCTCCACCGATACCGCCGCGGTCCTGCGGGCCTGCGATCTCGAAGCCGACGCGGTCCTTAAGGCCACCCGGGTGGATGGAATCTACTCCGGCGATCCCGAGAAAGAATCCGGAGCCAGAAAGTTCGACGAGATCAGCTATGACGAAGTCCTTAAACTCGGCTTAAGAATCATGGATTTCGCCGCCGTGGGTCTGGCCAAGGAGAATAACATCCCGGTAATCGTTTTTAACTTCCGCAAAAACCAGGCGCTGAAACGGGTTCTGCTCGGAGAAAAGGTGGGGACAATCATGCGGGCGAAGGCGGCCTGAATCACTCCGGGCAGCAGGATTAAACCGTTTTTAATGGGAGATCAACTGATGACGACCGATGAAGTAATGGAAGACGCGGAACTGAAGATGATGAAATCGGTGGAAGTGGTCGAAAGCGAGTTCGAATCCATCCGCACCGGCAAAGCCTCCCCCGCCCTGGTGGAAAACATCATGGTGGACTACTACGGCACCAAAAGCCGCCTGCGGGACCTGGCCGGCATTTCCACCCCCGAAGCCCGCCTCCTGGTGGTGCAATCCTGGGATCCCAACGCCCTCGGCGAAATCGAAAAGGCCATTCAGAAAGCCAACGTGGGGCTCAACCCGATCAATGACGGCAAGATCATCCGGATTCCCATCCCGGAGATAAGCGAGGAACGCCGCCGGGATCTGGTCAAGGTGATCAAGAAGATAGCAGAAGAGGGAAAAGTGGCGATCAGGAACATCCGCCGGGACGCCAACCACCAGATCGAGGAGCTGCACAAGGCGGGCGATATCCCCGAAGACGAGAAGTTCCGCCTCCTGGATGTCACCCAGGACAAAACCGACGAGTATATCGGGGAAATCGAAAAGCTCCTGGACGTGAAGGAAAAAGAACTCCTGGAGAAATAACCAATCACCAAGATACAATAACCAAACAAATCCCAAATTCTAATAACCAAACCTGCGGGCTCAAGCTTCGGTTTTCAGCGATGACGGATCGGCCAATTTGAGTTCATTTGGTTATTAGGTCAGTAGTGTCCCAACGTTAGTCAAATAGCATCAACTGGTTATGAAAATTGCTGTATTTGGAAATGTAGTCGATATCCGTAAGTGCTTCTACCAGAGGAGACTTCTCGAAAAGAGAGACGCTCAGAATCTGTAGAATTGTGTAGAGTGGAAGCTCGATCTGAAGACGCTTGCGGATGATTGCAATAAGCAAGTAAGTGCTGATGGCGATCCAGATTTGTGTTTTTACCGCATTGGAACTGGTTCCATAAAAGGCCTTGATTCGGAGATGATTCTTGATCCATTTGAAAAACAGTTCGATCTGCCAGCGCAGCCGAAAGAGGTGAGCTATTGTAAGAGCCGGAGAGGAGAAGTCGTTGGTAAGGAAGACCAGAAGGAGGTTGGTATTGGCGTCGAAAAACTTGATGCGTCGTATCGGCTCGGGATAAGCCTTCGCCGGATAAAAGGTGGTTAGCAGGATCGTCTGATCGCAAATTAGTCCGGTCTTCTTGTTTACCGGACGTGAGTAACGACGGCGGAACTTGAAGTTGGCTTTTGCGCGAGTCACGAAGAATGATCTGGCGGTATGGAGGTGATAGAGCCGCCTGAAATCCAGGTATGCGCGGTCCATAACATAATACGTGCCGGGTGAAGGGATCAGATAATCGAGGACGTTGACATCGTGCAGTTTCCCGTCGGAAACGAACACAAATTCGGGGATAGCGCCGCGAAGGTTGAGCAGGGTATGTAATTTGATTGCCCCTTTGGTCCGACGAAATCGAGCCCAGGGAAACATGGATAGACAGAGATCGATCGTCGTGGAATCGAGGGCGTAAACGGTGGCGTCCAGATCCACTCCGAGATCTTCGTCGACGTAGAGGCGACGAGCTTGGTCTATCAGAATTTGAGCAAACTCGGAATAGATGCGCCAGTCGCGCTTCTCGTTGGCATTTGAGAGATTGTTGCGGGAGACGGTTGAGCGAATGCCCATGTGAAATAACTTGGAACGCATGGCCCGCAGACAAGCTTCTATGTCGCGAAGACTTTCGCGATAGGTCAATTGAGCAAATGCCATGACGCGATAGTGGTCGGCACAGCGGAACATCTTTACCTTGTAATTGCCCCGATAGCGATGAACAATGGGATGAAAACGATGCCAGGGAAGATGCTGCATCAGTTGAGAAAAGATCGTGGTGCCGGTGTACATGCCCGCCCTCCTTTCGTTTTGAAGGGTTTGAGCGTACACTCACTTTCAAGTCGGAAACAGGCATTTCTCTTTGCAACTTCTTTACCATTAGCATCTTGCGATTTTTAGCGGGCCAAACGTTGGGACACTACTGATATGATTTCGCTAAGGAAATGTGCGCGCGGATTTCGCCAAACGTAGAGGGCGAAGAAATGATTCGTAAATATCTGACTGTTTTTTTCGTATCGGTTTGCTCGGTGCTGATCATTTCTTCGGCGCGGTCCGAATCGTACCGGGATGGAAAGTATCTCGGACTCGCCCGGGAAGGTACTTTCATGGTAAAGCTGGAGGTGGTCATCGACGGCGGAAGGATAAAGGATATCCGTTATCTCCAGACCCCGGGATGGGAATCCCCCGGTGTAAAGAGCGTTATGCGCCGGCGAATCCTGAAAGAGCAGTCGACCCGCGTGGATTCGGTAACCGGGGCCGTCTTAAGTTGCGAACTGATCAAGTCAGCGGTCGATGAAGCGCTGGAGCAGGCTGAAATATCTCCCTCACCCTCTCCTGATTCTTCTGCCGCTCCGACGCCTCGAAAAGCTTTCCGCGTTATTCTCCAGACGGAGAAAGGGGAGATAGAGCTCCGCCTGTTCCCGGAGCAGGCTCCCCGGACGGTAGAAAATTTTCTCACCCTGGTCAAACGCGGTTATTACGACGGCACCGTTTTTCACCGGGTGATTGAGAATTTCATGATCCAGGGAGGTGATCCCACCGGGACCGGCCGCGGCGGGAGTTCGGCCTGGGGAAAAGCGTTCCCGGATGAATTCAGCGACGAACTCAAGTTCGACAAGGTCGGTTTGCTGGCCATGGCCAATCGCGGCCCCGACACCAACGGCTCGCAGTTTTTTATCACCGTGGTCAAAACCCCCTGGCTCAATCGCCGCCACACCATCTTCGGGGAGGTGGTAAGCGGTTTTGAAGTGGTGGAAAATATTTCCCGGGTTCCCACCATCGGTAAAAGCAATGTTCCCCGTGAGGAACAAAGGATTATTAAAGCTTGGATCAAATAAGCCCGCCGTTTTCGGGATGATTGCTTATGTAATCAAATTGTGCTAAAGTTAAGTGTGAAATTGCGCTCACTCATCATATTCAGCCTCTGTTTTTTCAGCACCGGCGCGGTGCTGGCCTTCACGGTAAAAACCTCTCCTGAGGGTGACCTCCGCCACTGGCCCGAAGGAGACACCGCCATCTTCTACGTGGTCGGTTCCGCCGGAGAAGGTTCCTGCTCGGAAACGGTAGCTGCGCTCTGCCGGGCTTTCAGCGTCTGGGAGAAGAGTTCCGGGGGCGACATAAAATTTATTTTCCAGGGCCGGAGCGAACAAGAAAGCGCGCAAAAAGACGGCAGCAACGTTCTGGTCTGGGTGGAAGAGGGCTGGAATTACGGCACCGAGGCGGTGGCCGTTTCCACCTCCTGGTACTCCCCCGAAACTGGCTTGATTGAAGAGGTTGATATTGAATTCAACGCCTGCGATTGGAGTTGGTCGGCCGATGAAGCCGAAGAAGGGTTGAGCATCGAGACAGTAACCCTCCATGAAGTGGGGCATCTGCTCGGGATTGATCATTCCTTCAATCCCGGCGCCGTGATGCACGAGACCTTCGTTCCTCAGGGCCCGCTCCGGAAGGTTCTAAGCGGGGATGATCTGGAGGCGCTTCAGTTCCTGTATCCGCCGGCGAGCTGCCGGATCGCGGTCTGCGATTTGCCGGTTTTATTCTCACCGGACGATTTTCCCGGGGAAAAATCTTTCCGTCTTCTCCCCGCCGTATCGTCCGGCGCTTTTTCGCGGGCGTTGGTTTTAGGTTCCGGAGATGCCGACCGGGACGGTTTTTTTTCTGAGCTGGTCAGCGCGGCCGTCGATGAAGCTGGCGATTATTCCCTGGTGGCGGGAGGAATTCCCCGCCCTTGGAGCGGGGAATTTTCTCCGTCGATTTTCCGCCGCCGGATAGCGGGCAAGGGAGAAATAACCGGTGTGGCCGGAATAGATATCGATCGGGACGGAAGCGTGGGAGAGGTGGCGGTTTTAACCCGGACCGGCCCAAACGAGATGGTTTACTTTTACGACGCGGTTCCCGATGCCGGCGCCTCCTACGAACACCTGGCTTCCTGTGCGCTGGCGGCGCCTCCGGCAAATAATGTCATCGGCATGACATCTCCGGCAGCGGGAAAAGAAAAAGGTGCCGATGAGCTGGTCATTCTCCGCGCCGTCCGGGAAGGGTATTCGCTTTACATTTATCAAATCCCCCAGCTCTGGGAAAGTACCAGAAATCTCCGGAGCGGTGTCGAGCTGCGGCTTCCCGGAATGAGTGAGGGGGCGAAGCTTCTGGGGCTGGCGGCCCTGGATACCGAAGGCGGGGGCGAAAGAGAGGATCTGGTGGTTCTGGAAAAAACTCTTTCCGGTGAGCTCTGGGTGCACGCTTTCCGGCTCTCCGGCGACCGTGACAGCTCGTATGTTCTCAGCTACCTGAATTCGGCCCGGCTCCCCGAGATGGAAGGGAACCTCCGGCCCTTGCGGATGACCGGCCTGGATTTTAACCGGGACGGACTGCGTGACGAGCTGATCCTGTTTTCGAGGGAAAAATAATCCTTACTACCAGCCACGTTGTCAGAAAAACAAACCTGTGCGTCCGCGTTCTCACTTTTTTTATATCACGTGTCGATGTAGATGATGAATCCGCTCAGCCAGAGCAGGTAAAACATCCCGGCGCAGACTGCCGCCGCCGATAGTGCGAACCTGCCCCAGGCACCCCGCCGTAAGCACGCCCCGAGGTTGAGACAAGTCGCGACGACGGCTCCGCCGACGAGAACACAGGCCCGGAGAATCACAAACCAGAAGATATATGCCGTGCGCCGCTCGCCGTAAAGAATCCCCAGGGAGGCTCCCGCAATATATGACAGGTAAGGCACGGCGATGATGCCGGTTTCGAGAATCGGCCAGACCGGTTGATACTTACGGCGGAAAGCCACGATCGCGACCACGAATCCGACAACTATCGGTGTCAGCACCGAAGCCCAGAACACGACCGCCGCGCGGGTGAAATCCGCGGCGGTGGGCGGAGGGTAGTTCTGGAAATACCGCCAGGCGTGCAGGCGATCGGCCCAGAGGACCAGCCGGAACAAACCCCACATCACCGGGGCCATCACCGCAATCAGTATCCAGCGTTTCATCGTTTCACCGGTTAGCTCCCGTTTGCGCCTCTATTTCTTCCGCTTTCTTCATCGGGATGTCCAGCATCTTTCTTCTCATTGTTTTGTGGAGGAAGTTTCTGTCCGGCGCCTTGCAGCATTTTCTTGGCTTCGAGTGTTACCTCCGGGTTCTTTTCTCTGGTGAGAATTGTAAAAGTGAGAATCAGGTCCCCGAGGCCTAATTCTCCCTGGGTCATATACTTGTATTCTCCCGGTTTCGGGGCTTTATCGGTGAGAGAAAAACAATATCCCCGGCATGAGGGACCTTTCAATTCCTGAAGTTTCAATTCGGTTTCTTCTGCTTTCGGAAGGAGTGTCAGACCCCTTCGTTCCATCCCGGATTTTATTTTCGATGGTTTGTTGAAATCTTCATCGTCAGTTGGGCTCCACATCGCGGTGATCAATATTTTGAACGATTCTCCGGACGGCGGCGAAAAAATTATCGTCGGAGGCAGATCATTAGGAGGCTGGTCGATCCTGTCAACCCAGGATTCGGGAACATCAAGTTTCAGGACTCCGTGCCCGGGGATCGGATATTGTCTTTCCGACCCTTGCCCACCGGCTTGAACATATGATGCCACCAGACAAACTGAGATATGTATGTAAGTGATGAGAATAATTATTTTTAACCGGGCTGAAATATGAGAAGCGATCTTCATAATCCATTCTCCTGTTAATAAAAGCTCAACTGCCTGAAACGCGTAGCGGTTTTCGGTCAGATAAAGGCTATGATTACCATGCTATAAATCCAAGTCAGTTCTTTGCCTTGGTGCGTGCACGTTTGTAATGCTTGTAGATGATTGTGAACGTTAGTCCGCTGATAATGATCGACAGGCTGGTATCGAAATATAACCATTCAGGATATAGGCCCTGGTGTGTTGTTTTAAAAACTGATACCGCCAACGCCAACAGCATCAATATCCCCCAAATAATAGTTATAAATCGACATGTTTTGATAAGTTTTGGATCATTCCATTTTTCTTTTGACAGGTTCTCGCGTGCGTATTGAAGCGCGAATGGTTTGCCCGATAAAACCGAGCCCCACATTATGATAGCTAATGTCCCGTTAGCCAAAATATTCATGTACATGGCAACCCATACTATTTTCAGGAGGTTTAACGATATAAAGCAGAAAGCGAAGAAAACGAGGGTTCCCAACTGCAGGATGAAGCCTTTTCTCAGACCGTTAAAACCGCAGACAACCGATGCTAGCAAGCAGATTATTACGGATCTTTCAAGTCCGGCTAAAGAATGTCCCGCTAAAAATAGGAATAATATCCATGGCATGAATCCGAGCAAAAATAGCAAGGTTTCTTTTATTTCCTTCATGATAACGGAGCATCTATTTGATAGCCGGCAAGTCCGTGCGCGCACTCGATTCGACTTTGCCGCCGGCGATGTAGATGTAATATACCGGATGAAGTTCGATCCGGCGCCAACGGCCTATAATAGTTGGAAGCTCGGCTTGCCCCACGTTGCGATATAGGCCTTTTTCAGATTCTCCGGGATTTGGGGCCACACCCATTTCTTATCCTCGGCAGCCAGGTTCCACATCAAGCTCTCTACATAGCTCGCGTCTATGCATTTCTTGAGCGTGTCCGTTCCACGATCAAACTGCACCGAAAAGAAGCTGAGTTCCTTTCTTACCTCGTCTTGATCGCGCCGCTGAATGTGACTATTAGTGACGTCGGCGAGCGCTTCCACCCAGAGATGCTCGGCATCTTCGTCGGACTCGAAGCCGCGTTCCCGCATAATTTCGTCTGTCTTCGCGGCTGCGTCCGGCAAAGCCTCGCGAATCGTCATTAAAAATTGCCGGATTTCAGCGTCCTTTTTCATCCTTATCTTCTAACGCCGTTCTCATTCGCCGCGGCCACCGCGGGGACGAGCTCAGCTGGAGCGATGATTGGAAAATAATGTGTATCTCCGACCAGATACGTCACCACCGCCCTTGTCCCGGCGGGACGATGACTGACAACTATAACACCAGCGCCCCCCACCCGCTTTTATTCCTCCTCCCCCCGTGCTCCGCCCTCTCGATCTCCCCCTCCCCCCGTGCTCTGCCCTCTCGATCTCCCCCTCCCCCCGTGCTGGGGGGAGGGGGCAGGGGGAGGGGGGCTTTTACCTTTTTTAGTTCCCAGTCACGGCCGCCTGGAGCGATTTGATACTACTTAAGGCCTCCTCCTTTATCACACCTATTGGTATGATGATGGAAACCATAACCCTCAACCCCGGAGCTGCCCCGATAAATCGGGGGGGAAGGGAAAGGAGGAGACTATGCATTACTATACCGGTCAGGATGGATTTTACTGCGATATATATCTACACGCAAGGACGATGTGGTAACTAAGTCGCAGGCGGTTTTGAACGCTCTTTAAAATGAAAGTCAAAAGTCAACAAAATCGATGCGATCGCACAAGATTTGTTGACTATTCTTAATCCATAATCATGAGAGGTGAGGCTATATTATGATTTTAGAATCATCGCCCCGCGGGAGTAATGCCCGCCGTTAGGTCCCGGCTGAAGAGGAGGCCGGAGCAGGCCTTTTGCTTTCAGGCAACCTGAAGAAGGGCATATTTTTAATGACACATTTTCTGCATGGCAGAAAATGTGTCATTAAAAAGGGGGGGAACGGGGTGGGGGTATTTTTGGTGTGTTTATTCTCCAGGGTTTCACCCCGGTCTATTTCATTTCACCCCTTCGGGGTTTGCCTTCCTCCTAGTTCGAGACCATAACCTATAGACTGAGAGCAAAAGCTATGGCTCTGCGCACTTCTTTCATTTTCTCCGCCGAAACCGCAGTGATCGGAGTTCCAATCTTGCTTTTTGAGACTGTTTGGATATGGTCGCAATTGATGGCGCAATCCCGCGTCATGCCATCGTGCTTGGAAAGAAACACCTCACTGGGAGTATTTCTGATGGTGGAAGTGATAGGTGCGATAGTGACTTCGCCGAGGTATTCCAGGATTGAGTTTCTGGTAAGAATTAAGACCGGTCGTTTCTTATCTGGGCGGGCGAATCTGTACCAGCGAATTTCGCCTCTTTTCATTCATCACCCCATTCCTGCTCATCTTCCCACACACTGAATTCCGACTTCGCAACAGGAGAAATATCGTATCCTCGACGATGCTGGCGCTCCAGCCGGGAAACATTAAATTTCCTGATCGCTGCCCGGAGAGCGTCGCGTGCGAAAGCGGATCTGGTAGTGTTAATTTTCTTGACCACCTTATCCACGGCTTCGACGAGATCTTCGTCCAACGTCATTTGAACTGTTTTCATTTTATCCCCTATATTATATGGATTAACATAGCTATAATACCCCACATTACGTTACCAGTCAACGTCTCTTGCGAATAAATTTTTTATGACAACCTGGAGCCGAGCGAAGCTCAGCGCCGCTTATCGCCGAGCTCAGCTGCCGGAGCCCGCACCGCGGGCTTCGGTCTGCTGGAGCGTGTGGTTAGATTAAAGTCCCCATTCAATTATTGTGCGTATGGATGAAATTATGCAAACAGTCAGAACGGATAGTGAGATGATTAAAAATGGTATCTTTAATGTTTTCTTATTGGTCAACAGAGGGAGGAAGATAATGCCGAAAAAAACAAAGTAAGTTAATGAATCCCAGATCCAAGAATATGAATTTATATCCCATAGCAACGCCATGTTCGCCAAAAGGTATGTAGTAGGGACAATGATGATGAGGCGGACATATTTAAAACCAATCAAAATAAAGGAAGGGATTTTGTTTCCAAAAATCAAATAAAGTATATGGATGGAAGTAATTATCCCTCCAAAAACTAGAGTGAAAATCACCCATTTTCTGATAGTCCAGGAATTTTTATTTTCTTCCATCTTTCGCAATTAATAATCTAACAGTTGTTATCCGGAATAGGCCAATATGGTAATAGACAGAGTGTGTGCGTTATTTGATGACGCCCAGGATGTGGCGGCTGCCTGAGGCGAGCTGAAGGTAGGAGGAGCTGTCGTCCACGGCGAGGAGGATCTTCTCCGGGTTATCGTTGAGCCAGGAGGCGAGCACCTCCCCGGCGAATATGGTGTGGTCGCCGGTTCCCAGCTTCCCAATCACCCGGCACTCGAAGTTGGCGACGCATTCCTCGATCAAAGGCGCCCGGACGACGCTTGCCGGGAGCGGCGTCAGGCCGGCTTCCTTGAATTTATTCACCTCCTGTCCCGAGTGGGTCCCGCAGAACAGGACGGCTTCGGCCAGGCTCTCCCCGGGAAAGGCGAGGACGAACTCTTTTTCTTTCTCGATCAAGCGGTGGGTGTAGCGGTTTTTGCCCACGGAAACCGCGAGCATCGGCGGGGCGAAGGAAGTCCGCATCTTCCAGCCGAGCGTGATGATGTTCCCGGGGCCGTCCTCTTCGCGTACGGTCACCAGCACCACGCGCTCGGGCCGTTTCCAGAAATTTTCGGTCTCTTCAAACCCGACCTGTTTCATCTTTTCACCTCCGTTTTCTTTTTAACCGATTATAAAGGAATATACCCGTCGGGAGAACGATTTTATGGAGGAAAAATGGTTTGCACCAAACAGCCCGAGATATAATAATGACGGCAGATGCACACCAAAAGGGAAAAAATTTCTTCTCGGATCGGAATAGATTCGGCCGGCATCGCGATCGCCCTGATCGTGATCGCCGGAATAATCGTTTACCTCAATTCTATCTCCGGCGCGTTCATCTGGGATGACGACCACTTTGTGGTCGGCAACGTTTTCCTCCGCAGCTGGTCGTACCTCCCGAGAATTTTCACCACCTACGTGGGGGAAGGTTCGGGCGAACTGTACAATTATTACCGGCCGCTGGCCATCTTCACCTACCTGATCGATTACACCGTCTGGAAGCTCGACGTCACCGGCTACCATCTCTCCAACATTCTCCTCCATGTTCTGGTCGCGGTCTCCGTTTTCTGGCTGGGTTACCGGCTTGCGGCCGATCGTCTGCTCGCGTTCATCGCCGGGCTCATCTTCGCGGTCCATCCCGTCTACACCCAGACGGTGGCCTATATTTCGGGCCGGCCGGATTCCCTCGCCGGTATCTTCCTGCTCATCGCGTTTTGCATCTACGCCAAAAAAGAGTGGCGCCGGCCGGTCTCGATGTGGATCTTCATGCTCGCCGCCTATGTGCTGGCGCTGCTGTCCCGGGAGAACGGTGTCGTCCTGCCGGGTCTTATTCTGATCTATCATTACGCCTTCCGGCGAAGGATCCCGGCAAAAAGATTTCTCACTCTCTGCGCCATTGCCCTGCTTTACCTCGTTCCCCGCTTCCTCCTCCTCGAACCCAGCCGGGGCGCCCCTCCCTTCACCGTTCGTTTCCCCGGCTTCGGCGTGGCCGTTCTCAACTATCTCCGCCTTCTCCTGCTGCCGCTCCACCTCCATCAGGAATACGGGCAAAGGCTCTTTACCTGGAATGATCCCCGGGTCGCGGCCGGTTTTCTCCTGGGTCTTTTTTTGCTGCTCTACGGACTTTCCCGCCGGAAGCGCGATCCCCTGATCGCGTTCGGGATCGGATGGTTCTTCGTCGCCCTGATCCCGGCGATGAATATCTTCCCGGTCAGGACCTATATGGGAGAGCACTGGCTCTACCTGCCCTCGATCGGTCTCTGGTTGATTTCAGCGAAGCTGATCAGCTCACTCCTGCGGAGCAAGCGGGGCCGGCCGGCTTCGGTGGTGCCGGGCGTCCTGATTATTGTCTGTTTCGGTTCGCTGACCGTTAAACAAAACAACTATTTCAGCGAGCCGCTCGCCTTCTACGAACGAACCCTGCGCTACACGCCGGAGAGCGCCCGGATGCACAACAATCTCGGCAACATCTACTTCACCCGGGGCCGGACGGAGGCGGCGATCCGGTCGTGGCAGGAAGCCATCACACTCGATCCGCTTTACCCGGAGGCGTACAGCAATCTCGGAAACGCCTATCTGCAGACGGGAAATATCGAAGCGGCGCGCGCCCTATTTCAGCGGGCGCTTGAGATCCGGCCGGACTATGCCGATGCCTACAACAATCTCGGTGTGGCCTGCTGCCGGGAAGGGAAAATCGAAGAGGGAATCGTCTTCTTCCGAAAGGCCGTGGAATCCAATCCCGTTGATGCCGACGCTTTTTCCAATCTGGGCTCCGCTTACAACATGATCGGCCGGAAGAAAGAGGCAATGGTCTGTTACCTCAGCGCATTGTCGATCAATCCGGAATACGCCCGGGCCCATTATTTTCTCGCCCGGCTCTTTTTTGAAGAAAGTACGTTTAAGAAAGCTCTTTATCACTATAAACAGGCGCTCCGCCTCGGTCACCCGCCCGATCCCGAACTTGAGAAATTAACGGTCCCGTCGGAATAGTAAAATCGAAATTTCAATGAATTTGCCACAAAGACACGAAGACACTAAGAAATGATCAGAAAATCTGAAAATGTATGATTAATTCAGCTTTAAATCTCTTTTTGTGCCTTAGTGCCTTAGTGGCTAAAAAGTCGCGGAGATAAGTTCCTATATCGGAATTTCAATAATTTAGCACCTGATTACTCTGATTTCTCTGAATGAGGCTAAAAATCAGGTCAATCAGGTAAATCAGGTGCAAAAAAAGTTGCGAAGCTAACTTACTGTTTCGCAATGTCAAAATAAAAAAAGATATTTTTTGACAGGATATACCCCGATAAATCGGGGCAGGCAGGATAAGCAGGATGATCGTTCAATAATTATTTAGTAAATCCTGTTAATCCTGTCTAAATTTAGCGGTTCAATTGCCCGAGCGTAGCGAGGGCTGAGTCGTCATTTACGAATTGGATATTGATACGGTTCCGGATCGGCCTTTACCGCTGAACATAACTCATCGGACCTGCGTATAAGATAATGAGAAAAAGCGACGAAGAATTGATGGAGCTTTGCCGCCGGGGAAAGAAGAAAGCACTGGAAGAGCTGCTCCGGCGTTATCAGAACAAGCTGATGGCTTTCATTTATTCGATGGTGAGGAATTACCACCTCGCCGAGGATATATTTCAGGATACTTTTATCCGGGTTTACCGCCAGGCCGGCCGCTTTAACAGCGAGTACAAATTCAAAACCTGGCTTTACACGATCGCCTCCAACCGCTGCCGGGATGAATTGAGAAAAATGAGCCGGAGGCCATCGGTTCCAGTGGATGGTTCGGGGGATTTTACCGGGGGGCAGTTTGAGGAAAAGAGCCCGGTCTCATTGGCGGATAAGAAAGCGGGGCCGAGGGAGATGGCAAAGGCCCGGGAATTTATGGAAATATTGGAAGAAGAACTGGGAGGGTTTTCCGCCGAGCACCGCGAGGTGGTGGTCATGAGCCGCCTGCTGGGTTTAAAATACGAAGAGATCGCCGAAGTTCTGGATATTCCTTCCGGAACTGTTCGTTCGCGCCTCCATTACGCTCTGGCCCGCCTGCGGGAAAGGCTCAAGGATAAGATTGACCTTTGAATAAATTGAGGAAGATCGTAAAATCGAAATGAACTGTTCGGACTGTAAAAATTATTTGCCGGATTTAATCCTGGGCGAGTTGCGCGAGCAAGGGATCGAGGATGGGGTGCGGGAACATCTCCGTCGCTGCCCGCGGTGCCGCCGGGAAGAAGAAGAATTGCGCCGGGCCTGGAGTTCCCTCGACCGGCTGGCGGAGGTTGAATTTCCCCGCCGCCTTTCCCGCTCGGTCCTGAAAGAATTGGACCGGGACAAAAAAGCCGCGCGCCGGACCAAACCCGGCTGGACTTACACGCCCTCCCTGGTTTACCTACGGGCAGCAGCCGTTATTTTACTGTTGATTTTCGGAGTGATTTTGGGAGTAAGATATCTTAACCAGCGGGGGAGCGAGGTTGACAGAGGCGACCGCTCCGCTTTGACCGTCCGCCCGGGCGTTAAGGAATTGCCCGACGTGGATAATACCTTAAACAATTACCTCGACCGGAGCGGGGAGGTTCTCTCCCGTCTGCAGCGGGGCGAATACCGGGTCTGGGAAGATTTGATGGCGGATGTCTTCCGGAACGATATCCAGGGGCGGGCCTATTTTCTGCTGGAGAATCTAAAGGCTGATTCAGCGGCCCGGCCGGTGGTTGAGGAACTGCGCGCCGCGTTCTCAAGCTTGCTGAAAACCGCCCGGGAAGGGAAGGGGGAGGCCCCGGTTCCGCCGTCGGAGTTGGATATCTCCCGTCTCCTGGAAGAAATCCGCAATTGCCCGAGGGCCGGGCAAGGCGGTGAGTAACGGGTAAAGTAATACAATAGTTTTAATAAAACTTACGGGATTTTAAAGAACCTAAAAATAAAAATTACCACGAAGGCACGAAGGCCAAGAAGATATTTTAAAACAGAAAAAAATATCTTTAAGTTTTGAAAAAATTTTACTTCGTGTTCTTCGTGTCTTCGTGGTTAGAAAATCACGCCGGCGACGCTAAGTTCCTGTTTCGGAATTTCAAAACCTCTTAGGAAAGCAGGAAGGCAGGAGTATAAATATATAAAATTTTCCTGATTTCCTGGATTCCTAAGATGAAAAGTTGCCCGAGCGAAGTGAGGGCTATGTTCCTGTTTCGGAATTTCAAAACCTCTCAGGAAAGCAGGAAGGCAGGAGTATAAATATATAAAATTTTCCTGATTTCCTGGATTCCTAAGATGAAAAGTTGCCCGAACGAAGTGAGGGCTAAGTTCTTATGATTTCCGGAAGATACATCACTTTTATCAACCTGATCCTGGCCGTTCTGCTGGTCCTGAGCGCTGGATACCTGGTCTGGGGATTGTATAGAGACCGTCAGCGGCCTATGGAAGAAGTGGAATATTCGCCGGTGAAAACCAGGAAAGAAAAAGCGGAGGTCCCGGATGAAGCTTACTACCGGGTGATCGTGAGCCGGGATTTATGGGGGGCGAGATTTGAACCTCCGGAGGAGGGTCCCACGCCCACTCCCCCCCCGCCGGCGGTGCCGCCGCCCAACCTGAAATTACTCGGGACTTCGGTCAGCCGTGATCCTTCCCGCAGCTGGGCGTTCATCGAAGATGTGGCGAGCCGGACCCAGAAAAGCTATCGGGTCGGGGACCAGATCAGGGGAGCTGAAATAATGGAAATAAACCGGACCCAGGTGGTTCTGAACCACATGGGGCAGCGGTTCGTGATCATGTGTTTTAAGGACCGGATTCCGGTTCCTCCGCGGGGGACCAAGTATTCGCAGGCCTTCCGCAAAATCGGAGAGAATAGGTGGCTGGTGAGCAGGATCGGACTCTGGAAGCTGGTTAACGCCAAGGTGCTGGAGGCGATGGCCCGGAAGGGATTTTTTAAGCTGGTCGCCGAGGATGTGATCCAGGCTCTGACCACGGTGGGTTGCCGCCCCTATTATCCCCCCGGGAAGCGCCGCCGCGGAGAAGCCGAGGGATACGAAATAGTGGTTTTACCCGAAAATCACCTGGCCGTCAAGCTGGGGGTCAAACAGGGAGATATCATCCGGTCGGTCAACGGCGAAATGATCACCGGCAAAGAGCGCGCTTTGGAAATACTTCAGGAAGTTCAGGATGATTCCCTGGTGGTGGTGGAAGTGAAGCGGGGGGAAGAACTGCTCAACCTTGAATATATTATTCAGGAGGAAGAATTAGAACCCGAAGCTTAAAAAGAATAAGGAAAGAGCAATGAGAAGAAAGAAGAAGAGAAGAAAGGCTTTTGGCCTCGGGCTGGTCATCGCCTTCTGCCTGGCCGCCGGAGGAGGCGGGCTCCGGGCCCAGGAAGATATCGTCATCACCGGGACCGAGCCGGTGGATATGGACTTTGAAAACATGGATATCCGGTTGGTGATCAAGTACATCAGCGATCTCACCGGAAAAAATTTCATTATTGATAATGACGTCCGGGGAACGGTTACGGTTATCGCTCCTTCCAAAATACCCCCCGATGAGGCCTACAAGGTTTTTGAATCCATTCTGGAGGTGAGGGGTTTCACGGCCGTTCCGGCCGGCAAGGTGATTAAAATCTCCCGGAAGCAGGAAGGGGCGAAAAGGAATATCAAGATGAACGTGGGTTCCGCCCTGGACGAGATTCCCCCGGATGATGCCATCGTCACCCAGCTGATCCCGATGCAGTATGCCTCCGTGGACAAGATCCGCAACGCCCTGGGCCAGCTTTTTTCCAAAGACGCCAGTGTTATTCCCTATCCCACCACCAACACCCTGATCGTGACCGATATCGCCTCCAATATCCGCCGCCTGGTAAAAATCATCAAGGAACTCGACGTTCCCGGCTACGAGACCAGGATCACGGTGGCTCCCCTGCGCTACGCCGCCGCCGAAACCATCTCCCAGGAGCTGTCCCAGGTCATCGAGGAGGTGGGACAGGTTCCGGGCGAATCGCCGCCCACACCGCGCCGCCGCCAGAAGGCCCAGCTCCAGCCCGCCGAAAGCCTGATCAAGATCATCCCGGACGAGCGGACCAACTCCCTGATCATTCTCGCCAACGAGGAGGACACCAAGCGGGTGCTGGAGCTGATTAAAAAACTGGACGTGGAGACCGAGAGGACCAACATCCACGTTTACTTTCTGAAGAATTCAAATGCCGAGGAAATGGCAAAAGTCCTCAACAACATCGTTTCCAAGCGCAAACCGAAAGGCGGGGAGACGGTGCCCCTGATCAGCGAGGACACGGCCACCAACTCTTTGATCATCGACGCCACCCCGGAGGATTACGCCGACCTTCAGAACATCATCCGAAAACTGGACATAATGCGCAATCAGGTATTGGTCGAGGTGCTGATCGCCGAAGTATCCTACGACAAGACCTTCGATCTCGGGGTGGAGTGGAAATCGATCGAAAACAATGGATTTCCGGATTACGAAAACATGGGAACGGGGCGGAACAACGCGGAGGGCTTCGGCGGTTCCACCTTCGACGGCGGCGGTTTAAATAATTACCTGACCTCAAGCGAGGGACAGCGCAGCAGCGGACTCTCCGGACTTTCCCTCGGTTTCGTTCAGAAGGTGGCCGGCTCGGGGAGCAGCATCCCCGATTTCGCGGTTCTCCTCACCGCGCTTCAGACCAATAAGGACGTGAACGTTCTTTCCACCCCCCAGATTTTAACCATGGACAACGAGGAGGCTTCGATCAACGTGGGGCAGAACATCCCCTATAAGACCAAGTACGAGGTCGGAACTTCCAACACCAACGCCGCCCAGAATATCGAATACAAGGACATCGGCATCAAGCTGACCATCACTCCCCACATCAGCCAGGAAGGGATGGTGCGCCTGGAGATCGATCAGTCCATCATCACCATGGCCGGCGATCAGGTGGCGGGGGTGGCGCTCACTCCCGTGACCTATACCAGGGAGACGAAGACATCGGTAATGGTTAAAAATAATCACACCATCGTGATCAGCGGCCTGATCCGGGACAACAAGACCGAGTCCATAAGCAAGATTCCCATCCTGGGGGATATTCCGCTTTTAGGTCTCTTGTTCCGGAAAAAATCCACCTCGAGCACCAAGACCAACCTCCTGGTTTTCATTACCCCGCGGGTGGTCCGGACCACCCAGCAGCTCGCCGATCTGACCACCCTGAAAAGACACGAGATGACCGAGATCGACAATCGGCTGACCGAGGTGGAGGAGGAGAACCGCATCCGGGAGGAGGCGTTACGGGAGGAAGAAAAAGGCCGCCTGGAAGAGCTGAAAGAAAAGTACGGTCAGTGGCCCGCGCCGGGCACGGCGAAAATAAAAGCTTCTTCCATATCGAGCAAGGAGGAAAAAATCGATCAGGAGGAAGCTCCCTCCGGGTCTCTTCTCGACATGCTGCCTAAAATCTCTTTCCGGAAGAAAGAGGATGGAGGAAAGAGGAGCCGTGCCGTAGGGAGGTATCACCGCTGATGACTGAAATGCTGGATAATAAAATCGGACGGATTCTGGTCTCAAAAGGATTCCTGGCCAAAGAGCTCCTGGAGGAAGGGCTCGCCCGCCAGCAGGGTCCGGATAAGGGCAAACGTTTGGGGGAAATTCTGGTGGGGATGGAAGCGATCACCGAAAACCAGCTCCGGCAGGCCCTCAGCGAACAGCTCAAGCTTCCCTATCTCGAGAGCCTGTCGGAAGAGATGGTGGATAAGGAACTGGTGGCCCGGGTGCCTCTCAATTTTCTGCTCGCCAACCAGCTGATCCCTCTCCGGGAAGAGGACGGGACGGTCACGGTGGCGATGGCCAATCCTCTGGAGGTGCAGCCCCTGGATGACATCCGCCTCCTCCTGGATAAGGAAATCCGGGCGGTCATTTCCAGCCCGGATGAAATCGTCCGGATCGCCAACCGTTGTTACGGACACGCCAACGGCGCGGCGGAGGAACTGCTGGAGGACCTGGAGGAGAAAGAAGGAGAAGAAAAAGCGACCGAAGAGATGGTAACGGTCACCCGGGAGGCGGAGGACCTGCTCGACATTGCCACCAAGGCTCCGGTCATCAAGCTGGTCAACCTGATCATCTTCGAAGCGGTCAAGGCCCGCGCCAGCGATATCCACATAGAGCCCCACGAAAAGGATCTGCGGGTGCGCTACCGGATCGACGGGGTTTTGTACGAGGCGATCAAACCTCCCAAACAGTACCAGTCGGCGATCACCTCCAGGCTCAAGATCATGGCGAACATGAACATCGCCGAAAAAAGGCTCCCCCAGGACGGCCGGATCAAGATCAAAATAACCGATCGGGAGATTGACATCCGGGTCTCGGTGATCCCGGTCTCCTTCGGGGAGCGGCTGGTTTTGCGCCTCCTGGACCGCTCCAGCCAGCTTTACAATCTCTCCGATCTGGGCTTGAGCGAGGACCGTCTGAAACTGCTGCTCAGGCTGCTCAAGCTTTCCCACGGAATCATCCTGGTCACCGGCCCTACCGGTTCCGGCAAGACCACCACCCTTTACGCCGCCCTCAACTGGATGAACTCGGACCAGAAAAACATCATTACCATTGAGGATCCGGTGGAGTACCAGCTTCCCGGGATCGGGCAGATCCAGGTGAACCCCAAGATCAACCTCACCTTCGCCAACGGCCTCCGCTCAATCCTGCGCCAGGACCCGGATATCGTTCTGGTGGGAGAAATGCGGGACATGGAAACGGCGGAGATCGCCATCCAGGCTTCCCTCACCGGCCACCTGGTTTTCTCCACCCTGCATACCAACGATGCCGCCGGTGCGATAAACCGTCTTCTCGACATGCAGGTGGAGCCTTACCTGGTATCCTCATCGGTGGTGGGGATCATGGCTCAGCGCCTGGTCAGAAAAATCTGCCCCCATTGCCGCGAGAGCTACCGGCCGACCGAGGAGAGCCTGAAGGAAATCGGTCTGTCTCTGAAAGATGTCAAGGGGGGGAAACTTTACCGGGGAAAGGGGTGCGAAAAGTGCTTCAACTCGGGATACATGGACCGGTCCGGTATTTTCGAAATCCTGCTGATCGACGATGAGATCCGGCAGATGATCATGTCCCGAACGGAAACCGGAACCATCAAAAAACACGCGCTGGAGAAAGGCATGCTCACCCTCCGGATGGACGGGGCGAGAAAGGTCATCGAGGGGGAGACCACGATCGAGGAAGTCATCCGGGTGACCCAGGAGGATATTATTGAAGTCTAAAAACAGGAAGCAGTGATTTTCTGTTAATCCAGAAATCGTGTTCACACTTTGAAAAGAATAACCAATAACCAAGATACAATAACCACTTAATACACAATATCCAATATTCAATAACCAAATGAGGGAGCTGAAATTTGGGATTTCAGTGACGCCGGATCGGCGAATTTGAGGTCATTTGATTATTAGGTTATTGATTATTGTTTGGTTATTGTATCTTGTAATTTGGTTATTTTCCCGAACGGTAATCAAGATTTTTAGATCCTAAAAATAAACAATTCAAACCGGAATATTTTTCGGAGCAAAAGTTGTAATGGCGGTTTTTGAATACAAAGCGTTGAGCGCGAAGGGGACGGAACTTGCCGGGATCATCGACGCGGACACTCCCGCCGACGCCCGCAACAAGCTTCGCAAAAGGGGGGTTTTCCCGACCGACGTTGTGGAGAGCGAAGAAAAAATCGGCCTCCAGAGCGAGGTGACCGTCTCCCGTCTCCTGAGGCGGGTGAAGACATCGGACGTGGCTATATTCACCCGGCAGCTGGCCACCCTGATCACCGCCGGCCTGCCTTTGATTTCCGCCCTCACCGCTCTGATCGAGCAGCTGGAAAAAAGCCCCCTGAAAAAGGTGGTGATCAAAGTCCGGGATCAGATCAATGCCGGCTCAACGTTCGCCGACGCTCTGGCGCAGCACCCCCGGGTTTTTTCTCCCCTCTATATCAACATGGTGAAGGCGGGGGAATCGGCGGGAGCCCTGGAGGTGGTCCTGGAGCGTCTGGCCGACCTCGCCGAAAAGAGCTTGAAACTGCGAAATCGGGTGCGGAGCATAATGGTGTATCCCGCTCTCGTTGTCGTGATCGGGGTCCTGGTGGTAATGTTTTTGCTGGTCAAGGTTGTTCCCTCGATCATCGATATTTTTGCCGAAAGCCGTCAGGCGCTTCCGCTGCCCACCGTCGTTCTGATCAATACCAGCAGCTTTCTTCGCAACTACTGGTGGGGAATTGTCCTGGTGCTGATCGGCCTTTACCTGCTTTTCGCTTTCTGGAAGAAAGGAACCCGGGGCCGACATATCGTTGACAGCCTGAAACTGCACCTGCCGATCTTCGGAAATCTGATCCGCAAGATGTCCATCGTTCGCTTCAGCCAGACCCTGGCCATCCTGCTTTCCAGCGGCGTGCCCCTGCTGAAATCATTGGATATTGTCAGAAAAATTGTCAATAACCTGGTGATCGGTGATGCCATCGAAGACGCCAAGGTGGCGATCCGGGCGGGCAAGTCGGTTGCCGAGCCTTTCCGGAAAAGCCGGATTTTCCCTCCCATGGTAATTCACATGATTACGGTGGGGGAGACCAGCGCTTCTCTGGAGGATATGCTCTTCAAGGTCGCCCAGGCTTACGAAGATGAGGTTGAAACCGCCGTCGGGGTGCTGACCTCGGTTCTGGAGCCGCTGATGATACTGGTGATGGGCGGGGTGGTCGGCTTTATCGTGGTCTCCATACTTCTGCCCATATTCCAGATGTCCCAGCTGATCCAATGATAACATTTTCCTGCGAAAAATATTACCCTTTCGCTTTGTTAAAAAATCGAACAAAAAAGAAATAAAAATATCACCACGAAGTCACGAAGAACACGAAGGTTAATTTTAAAAATTTAAAGATATTTATTTTCAACTTAAAAGCAACTTCGTTCCCTTCGTGTCTTCGTGGTAAAAAAATTGTTCCGCCTTGGCAGGAATAAGTTTTTAAGGAGGTTAAGAAAATGAAAATTAAGGGATGGCAGAAGAAAGTCAGGGGTTTCACGCTGGTGGAGCTTATGGTGGTGATCGCGATCATCGGTTTCCTGGCGGTCATAATCCTACCCCGCTTTATCGGTGTGATGGGAAAGGGCCGCCGTGCCGCCGCCCAGGCGCAAATCCGGTCTTTTGAAGACGCCCTGGAGATGTATTACGCCGATGTCTATTCGTATCCCGGAAGCGATCAGGGACTTCAGGCTCTGATTTCCGGCGGTGGCGGCGAGACCGGCCAGTGGGCCGGTCCCTACTTGAAGAAAACCAAGATTCCGCTCGATCCCTGGGGAAATCCATACATGTACCGGAGCCCGGGTCAAAACAATCCCGATTACGACATAGCTTCCTACGGCAAAGACGGCGTCCCGGGTGGCAGCGGTGAGAATGCCGATGTGACCAACTGGGACGTGAACGCCCAGTAAAATATTTTTTCCCGGTTTTTGGGGAATGAAAAAATCGGAAAAAAATATCGGGTTCACACTGATCGAGCTGATGGTGGTGGCCGCTCTGATCGGGCTGGTGCTGATGGTCACGTATCCGCGCTTCTCCGGTCTTATCCAGGGGAGGAGATTGATGGGTTTTTGCGGTGAGCTCGCCGGAACTATGGATTATATCCGATCCCGGGCGGTGATCGACGGCATTATTTATCACTTTCATTTCGACCGGAGCAAGCGGCAGTATTGGGTTACCCGGGAAGGCGAGGAGGAAGAGGAACCGATGAAAGGCAGATTGGGAAGTCGTCAGTCCTTTCCTCCCGGCATAAAGTTGAGAAAAATGGAAGTGGAAAGAGGAACATTCGGCCGCTCGGCTCCCTCGATCCGTTTTTATCCTCGGGGTAGCGCCGACGAGGCTCTCATTTATCTGGAGACGGAAAAGGGAGACCGCGCTTCCATCTGGGTGAAACCTTTTACCGGGCGCTCGGAGGTTTACAATTATTTTTTCCGAGGGTAGTTACCATTTTCGGAGAACCATTTTTTACGGGACAATTAATTACTAAGGAGAGCATAAAATGGGTTGCACGTCATTGCGAGGAGCCCCGATGAATCGGGGCTACGAAGCAATCTCAACCCGTTGCAAGCCGAGAGATTGCTTCGCGCAGTCTACCCCGATTTATCGGGGCTCGCAATGGCTGCAGCATGACGCATGGAATAATTAAGCTGCTCTCATTAGTAGCAGCGCGAAGATAAATGATGAACTTTCTGGAAAATATCGGATCGCTTCGAAAAATTTTTTTTTCGAAGAAAAAAAATAAAGGTTTTACCCTTCTGGAGGTGATGATATCTCTCAGTCTCCTGGCCCTGTTCATGGTTCCTCTCCTGATCACTCACGCCAATTCGATCAGGGCGTTCACCCGTTCCAAGGAGATGACTCATCAGATCTTACTGGCGGAAGACAGGCTGGCTTTGATTGAAGCGCTCGGCTATACCGAAGAATATTCGGAATCGGGCGAAGCCGAAGAAGCGGGCGGTTTCAATTGGACGGCGAACGTCAGCTCCGCTTCAGAGGGGGCGATGATGAAAGCCGAAGTTTTCGCCTCCTCCGGAAAAGAGAGTATGGACCCGAAAGACAAGGAGGGAGTGCAACTGGTCACCTATATCGCCAACCTCGAGTTCGGAGGAGAGTCGGAAGAAGAAGAGGAAGAAGGCGATTAACAATTAGCAGTTATCAATTAGCATTTATCAATTAGCATTTAGCATTTAGCAATCCCGATAGTCATCGGGATCTAAGAGCCCCGCACGGGTGCGGGATGCAAGCGATTCATCGTCTTATGATTAAAATTGCGACATCAAAAAAAGGACTCCGGGATTTACCGAAGGGAAAGACCGGAGGGTTCACCATCCTGGAGATTCTGATCGCCCTGGCGCTGGGGGCGGTTGTTCTCAGCGTCCTCTACTGGTCTTACTCTGCGGTGGTGGGAAGCACCCGGCGCTACCGCGAGGTTTCCGATTTCTACCAGACGGCGCGCAACAGCCTGACCAACATGGCCCGGGAAATAAGCGGGGCCTTCCAGCCGCTCTTCGCGGAAGAAGAATTGATGTTCAGGGGCGGAGATGACTGGTTCCGGGGGATGGCCGCGGACAGTCTGAGTTTTGTTACTTCTACCTGCCTGCGGGGGAGAGAAGATGAGGTGGGCTCAGATACATACGAAATCACTTATTATCGGGGCTTCGGAGAAGAAGGAGGGCTTCTCCTGATGCGCCGGGCACCCTTTTATAACCTGGAAGAACCGTTCGAAGAGGGGGAAGAGCTGGTGCTGGCGGAAAATATTCGCTCTTTGAATTTCGAGTATTTCGACGGCTTGGAATGGTGGGAGGAATGGGATCCGGAGGAGCAGGAGAGTTTGCCCCGGGCGGTCCGGATAAGCATCGCGGTGGGGCGGGAAGAAGATGAGCAGCCGCGAAACTTTACCATCGCCGCCGCCCTGCCCCTCGGGCAGAAGATGGAAGAAGAGGAGGAGGAAGAGGAAAGTTAGCATTTAGCAGTTAACATTTAGCAGTTAGCATTTAGCAGTTAACATTTAGCAGTTAGCATTTGAATTGCTTAATAATCTTGTGAAAACCTGTGTAATCTTGTGGTTTATTTGATTTTTTTCGAAATTAAGATTCGAAACTCGGTTTCAGCGGAAAAGTGAGGGGAAATATTGAATCACAAATAAAAGGTCGGGAAAGCGGCGCGGTACTGGTGGCGGTGTTTTTCACACTGGTCGTCCTGGGAGTTCTGGTCCTCCAGTTCGGCTACCTGGCCCGCCTGGACTCCCGGCTGGCTTCCCGGTACCGGGACAGCATCGAAGCTTCTTCCCTGGCCCGGGCGGGGATAAATCAGGCCATCGTTCTGCTCGAGGACGATAAGCTTACCGATACCGAGGAAGGAGAGGAAGAGGAGGAGGATAGCGAAGAGGATTCGGAATCCGAGGAGGAAAGTTCCGAGGATGAAGAGGAGGAAACCGAGGTTGACAGCCTCCAGGAAGACTGGGCTCTTCCCCAGGAAGCGGTGAAGTTCGGCGCCGGCCAGTTCGTTTTCAAAATCACGGACGAGGACCGGAAATTCAACCTCAATCGCCTGGTGGAAGAAGCGATAGAGGAAGTGGAAGCGGCACGGTCGGAATTGCTGGCGCTGGATGAAGGTGAAGAGGAGGAAGAAGAAAGCGAGGAGGAATCCCAGGAGGAAGAAGAGGAAGAAGAGGAGGGGGAAGAAGAAACCGAAGAGGAGGAAGAAGAGAAAGAAGAGGAAGAAGAGGAGGAAGAGGAAGAGAGCGAGGAAGAGGAGAAAGAAAGAAAGATGCTCTCCCTGCTACTGGAAAAACTGGATGTCAAGCTTCCGGAGGAGAAAGCCGAGAGCGTCCGAGACTGGATCGACGCCGATGACGCCGGTCGCGCCGAAGATCAGTATTATGCCGGTCTCGACCCGGAGTATGTCTGCAAGGACGCGCCCATGGAAATGATCGGCGAGCTGGCCCTGATCAAGGAGATCGACCGCAAGCTCGTATGGGGTGATTCTCCCCGTGAAAAGATAGAGATGCTAAGCGAAGAAGAGGCGGAGGATTACTACTTGGAAGAGGAGGAGCGCTTCCCGGGTTTGCAGCATTACCTGACCGTGTATTCGGACGGCTTGGTCAATATTAACACGGCAAGCCGGGAGGTGCTGGAAGTCATGCTGGGAGAGGAATATGAAGACCTGGCCGATGAGATCATCGAGATCAGGGAGGAAACTCCCTTCGAGGAATTAAATGAAGTCGAGGAAAAGCTGGAGGAAGATATTCCCGACCAGTTGATGGAGCGCTTCAAGGTCAGCAGCGACTATTTCACCATTCTCTCCGAGGGCAGGGTGGGGGAAGTTACCGCCCGTATCCGGGCGGTGGTCAAGCGCCTGGAAGATAAAATAGTTATCGTTTACTGGAGATTCGAATGAAGTGGCTGGAGAAAATTCAGGTTCGTTCAGAAGCGGCCCGGAGCTGCTGGGCGGTGGATGTCGGGACCACCGCGGTCCGGGCGGTGCTTTTGAAAAGAAGCGGGAGAAAAATCAAGCAGACGGGGGGAGCGGAAGTGGAAATTCCGCGGGAGGGACCGGGACCACCATCTCCGGCGGCAGTGGAAGCCGCCTTCCGGAAGTTGGTGGAAGAATGCCGTCCCGCCGGTGAAATAGCGGTATCTTCTCTTCCGGTTCTCAAAGTGTTTTTGAGAAGCCAGGAATTGCCCTTCACCAGGTTATCCCAGATACAGCAGGTGATAGCTTCCGAGGCTGAAGTGCACATTCCCTTTCCCCTGGATCAGGTTATTGTCGATTTCTGGCCGGCGGAGGAGCTGGAGGGGAATAATACCCGGGTGATGATTGCCGCGGTCCGGAAGGATCTCCTCCGCTCTCATTTGGAAATGCTGGCCGGTTTCGGGCTGGACCCGGCCCGGGTGGAGATAGATTTCCTCGGTCTGGCCCGAGCTTTTCAGCTCACCGGAACAGTCGATCCCGCGGAGGTGACGATGCTGGTCGAGATCGGCGCCACCCACACCGGAGTGGCTTTCTTTTTCGGGGGCACGATCCGCTTCATGAGGAGCTTCCCCTGGGGAGGGGATACCATGAGCGAAGCGATCATGAAAGCGCTGGGTTGCGCCTTCCAAGAGGCGGAAGTTCTCAAGAAGACGTCCGAGGTCGAGCGGTCGAAGGCGGAATCTATCCGGCAGACGCTCGCCGAACCTTTCCGGAAGCTGGAAAGCGAGCTGATGAGAACGATTCATGCAGCCTCCGCCGAAATTTCAGGTCGCGCGCCCCAACGTTTGATCCTGGCGGGAGGGGCGCTTAATCATCGGGGGCTGCGTGATTTTCTGATTAAAATTACCGGTTGCCCGGCGGGAGAGGCTGATCCCCGGCGGGCGATAGCGGCGCGGAAAAGAGGCATGCCGTTTTCTGACTCGATCTGGAGCTGCCTGGGATCGGCTCTGAGTTCGCTGAAGCCTTCCCGAAAAAGGCTGAATTTGCGCCGCGGAGAATTCGGTTTCCGGGGTTCCTGGGAAATGATAAAAAGGAGGCTCTGGGTGAGCCTGGGCATATTTTTGGCCCTGGTCGTGATCTGGGGCGTCGCGCTGAATATCAGGTTGATCATGGAGAATAAACGCTATGAGAAACAGGAGGAGCAGATCCGCTCGCTCCTGAAAACCACATTTCCGGGGCTGGGGAGGGTGAATCCGGGAGACGAAATCTACGAGATGGAGAATTCCCTCAAGCGGATGAGGGAGAATTATGGATACTACCGCGATTTTACCGCCCTTTCGGTCCTGGATATTCTCCGGGAAATCAACCGGATTATTCCGGCCGAGATCAAAGTCCAGGTGGTGGAACTCGACATCACCCAGGAACGGGTTCGCTTCAAGGGCCGCACCGATTCCTATGGTTCCGTTGATCAGGTTAAAAATTCGTTTCAGAATTCCGATTATTTTCAGGCCGATAAAATCCGCGAAGGGGATACCAAAACTAAAATAGTCGGGGGCGAGCTGGTAACGGTTGAATTCAATTATACCATCCCGCTGGCAACCGCCGCGGAGTAATTTGTTCTCTAAGGAAATCTATTTACGGATATAATAGGGCGAGCGATTTAAAGGAAAAACGGCAAATGGCGAGCTTAAAACCTCGGGAAAAAAGAACGCTGATGGTGGGAGGAGCGGTCTTTCTGGTTTTACTCCTGCTCTGGTACTTCTTCATCTGGGAGAATTCTCCCCTCTCCCGGTTGCGGGAGGCGCAGGACCGGTTGGTCCGGAGGGAAGAAGTTTTGCGGAAAATGCTGAACCTGAGGCGAAAATACGTCCTCCTGCAGGGAAAGATAAACGAGATTCTCGCTCAAATGCAGGGCCGGGAGGGGGGGGATTCCCCGAAGGGATTTCTGGAGAGGATAGTGCGTGAGAAAGCCCCCAGCGCTGAACTGGAACGGATGAAGGCCCGGACCAACCCCGTCCATGACCTTTACCGGGAAACTGAGGTGGAGGTGAAACTGGGCCGGATGGTGATTCCGGAGCTGGTCGATGTCCTCTACGGGGTGGAGGCCGAAGGTAACGCCCTGAAAGTGAAGGAGCTCAGCATCGAGCTGGCCAGAAAAAGTCCCGATTTTCTCGATGTTGAATTCACCGTCATCTCGGCTGAGCCGCTGGATAATATGAACCGGGAAATAACAGAGGGAAAGCAATGAAATTTCGTAAACTTGTTCTTGTGAACTTCTGCCTGCTGGCCGCCGGATTTATTATCATCCTCAGTTTTCCGGGGACTAAAGCCCCCGGGCAGACGACGATCGATTTAAACCGGCCCCAGTATCCGCCCCCCCTTCCGCCATCGCCGCCCGCTAGGGTGAAAATCACGCCCTCGCCATCACCTTCGCCCTCACCCTCCGCCGCCGTGAAATCTCCCGCCTCCCCCACGCCCTCGCCATCATCGGATCTGGCCCGGAAATGGGTTCCCGCCGAGGACATTTTCAACGCCCTGGGGCCGGGGAGGGGCTCGACAGCAGCGGGAAGCATATTCGAAAAAGACGACGGTAGCCGGGAGATAACCCTCACCAGTTCCGACGGCTCAACCGAAGTTCACCGCGAATACCCCGAAGAGACCTACAGCCCTCATAAAAAAACGGTTGCCTATCCCCTTCTCGACGAAGCTTACCGGTCGGTCTTCGAGCAGATGTTCGGTATCGAGCTGATGACCCCAACGCCGGCCCCGACGGCCCGGGTATCCCCCACTCCCTCGCCGCTGGATTATAAAACCCCGGTTCCCACCCGCACACCGAGCAGGACACCGTCCCCCGCTCCCTCCCTGAGCCCTTCTCCCACGTCGTCGCCGGTCACTCCCTCGACCACCCCTTCGACAACGCCCACGCCGACGCCGGGACCTTTTGACCTGGTGACCAAATTGCCCGTCCTGTATCCGGTGCTGTCGGTTCACGCCGACGATCTTCACGTCTACGGAGCCGCCGCCGACGGTAGTATTTACTTATGGGAAAGAGCCGGCTTCTGCCGCTTTTCTTCTCCTTCGGTCCTGAGCGGCGGCAACGATCAGATGTATTCCGTTTATTCCGCCCAGACCGCGCCGGGAAAATTCCTTTACGGCGGCAATCGCGACTCCGGTGTCTATGTGTGGAAATACGACTTCTTGAATGAAGCGTTTTCATCTCTGACAGAGCTCCAGCAGGCCGGGATTAAGTATTCGATCTGCGCCGAAGGGGGAGAAGTTTACGGCGGCAGCGCCTACGGCGATATCTACGCCTGGCAGTGGAAGCAGGCCGAGACCGATTTCAGCCTGGAGACGGTACTCAGCGGAGGAAGCAGTGACATTTATTCGGTCTTTGCCGACTCTGATTATCTGTACGGTGCCGGCTACGACGGCCGCGTCCTTATCTGGAACCGGGCGGGTTTCGGGTATCAAACCGCTCTCAGCCGAAGCTCCGATATACTGTGGTCGGTCACGGCCGACAGCCCCTATATCTACGGCGGCGGCGCCGATAAAAATGTGTATGTCTGGAACCGCTCCGGCGGGTTCACATTTCAAACCGCCTTGACTTGGCCGTCCGGGGAAATATATTCCGTCTCCTCCGACGACCGCTCCTATCTTTACGCGGCGAGCGCTGATGATAACGTTTATGTCTGGGAGAGGAGCTTTTTCAGCCAGACCGAGATCCTCGACGAGGCCGGCGGCGACATGAACGATGTCTTCGCCGACCGCTATTCGATCGGCGACGGCTTCACCCACTACATCTTCGGGGCCAACGACGACGGGAATATCTACGTCTGGCTGGCGGAGAGGACCCCCACGCCCACCCCC
>Ga0272441_10001638_pt1 | contig 47300 bp, 41 predicted proteins | sample SSMProp6N_FD_193582 | JGI IMG/M metagenome (GOLD analysis project Ga0272441, IMG submission 193582) | Marine sediment archaeal communities from Little Sippewissett salt marsh, Falmouth, MA, United States - SSM-Prop-6N | ecosystem: Environmental > Aquatic > Marine > Wetlands > Sediment ... | reverse complement strand
GGGGAATATTTGGCCGGGGATAAATGATTATTTTATATTCTCCATATTGCACATTATAATCAATTGTAGCGTTATCCAAATTACCATTATTATCCAAATCATACCGCCAATAATCAGCACCGGCTACAGTAGTGTAATATCTTGATATAGCAAAGGCATCTGGGTTTTGTATTTGCAAAGCCACGCTATTCAAACCGGATATTTGCAACTCATCGTCGAGTATTGGCGCTGGTGATAATTGATTTGTCAGCAATAACAGGTCTATTATTCCATCCCAAAGCCAAGGGCCGACAACAAAATCCGGATTCCCATCACGATTGAAATCACCTTCAGTAAAGGATAAGTAGAACTCATCGGTTTCCAGACCAATTGCGATTGAATCTTCAAAACTGCCCAGTCCATCACCATGGTATATTTCCAACTGTCTCTCCGTTCCATTGCATGTAATGAGATCCAGTTTATTATCTCGATTAACATCAGCTGCAGCAACATACAGTGCAATTCCATCTATGTAAATTGAGTCGAGGTTGTCTATGTGCCCCTCACCATCGCCCAACCCAATATATACATATGCATGAGTCAATTGCCCCGATGGTGGTTTCGGTACAATTACAGCAAAATCGCTGTTACCATCTCGATTAAAATCTGCAGTTGAATTGGCCGTAGTTGCACTAACGCTTAATCCGGAAATACCAAACCAATCAGACAAAACAAATCCTCTTGATCCATTACTGGTATATATAGCGATAGAGTCTCCAACTAATAGTATATCATCAAATCCATCATTGTTAAAATCGCTTATTTCTGCCGCCTCAAAGGAGGTTGATAGGGTGATGCTTTGGGGGAATGCTCCGGTGCCATCTCCAAAGTATACCTCACTTGGCCCAACAGCCATATCAATGTATTGGTCATTATCAAAATACCCAAAAGCAATTGCATTGATCTCTGCACCGGAATGACTTATATAGCTTGTTGAATAGTTACGATTCCCCAAATTTAGCATTATTGCGACTTCAGAGTAATCTGCCGAAACGATATCTAATAAAGTATCATCATTTATAAAGCCATAAGCAAAATCGATATGATCTGGGGGGAGTTGAATTGGATAGGTGAATGAGCCATTGCCATAACCATAAGAAATGTATAACTGGCTATTTGGCAAAGATGAAAATAGTAGATCCGTATTATTGTCGAAATCCATATCCACGGCTCTGATGTTAAATATATTATTGGAAAACAACTGACTTATTCTAAAATATGAGCCGTCATGTGCGCTAACATAGGATTGGTAAACTAGAGTATCTGCCCCGCTGCTGTTCGATGCTATTAAAGAAACACTGTAATCTCTTGGTAAGTCATATGTGTGAGTTGGACTGGAATCAGCGCTTGTGTATTCATCCCCGAAATCCCATAGCCAATCTGTTATTGGCTCCATTGAGATTGTGTTGTTGGAAAAGTTAACATTCAGTGGAACATATCCGGTTACTGGGGTTCCTTCAAACAAAGGCGTAATGGGGTCACATGAATCTCCCATGCTATCAAAATCACTATCTTCTTGTTGCGGATTATATACGGTGGGACAATTATCTAAAATATCAGCAATTCCGTCATCATCTATGTCTGGGAAATTCTCTACGACTGTCCAGCAATAAGGCCCCCCGAAACTGGGAGATGGCGCTTCGAAAACCCAATCATATGAATCATCAGGATGATCTATTGAATCAATGCAGATAATTCCTTCAGTTGATATATTAAGGGCAATCCTTAAATAAAGTCGCTCGCCCAATCCCGGTGGCATTCCATCTGTAAAGCCTAGTCCACTAAAACAAAATGTATCAGGCAGCACTCCATCCCAACTCCACGTATCATATAAACACAAATAATCCCAGAATCCTCCGCATTCAAACCCATTCACAGGCAGAAATGAACCGTAAGGTCCTTCCCCATTTACATTTCTATGTGAAATTTCAGTGATACTTCCATCAGGGCTGTAAATTGCATAAGGCATACTATAGCCATTTCGGTAAAACCCATCATCATTATTCATATAAATATCAATGTATGAATCACCCAATGGTATTGAATCAATACCAGCCAGTGGATATGCATCAGCTCGTATGGTCATGGAAAAAGCACTCCCAACAACCATAAGGCAAATACACATAATTAAACATAGCAGTTTCATTTTCACCCTCCCCATTAAGAAGAACGAACAGTCTATATGCAATACAACTTCTAATTGTCGCGCTATGTCTGTCTATAACTTACAGACAGGGGGCGCATGAAATTCTTTAGTTCATAGCTTGTGGTACTTTAAGGTCTTAGTAAGAAGAAAACCTGCGCCTAATCATAATTGCGGCTTCTCAGCCTATGATAAGATTAATCTACATCAATTCCACTACAAACACAACGCCTTTTTTGCCGTTCCGCAGGTCTGGGTCGCCCACAGCTCTGCTGTGGGAATGCAACGAATCAATTCCACAAAATCACTACCAAACCAATGTTGAAAACAAACTGGGACTATTTATAAAAGGACACGACCCGGCAATAACATGACCAGTCAAAAGCAAATCGACGCCAACCGGCGCAACGCCCGCAAATCAACCGGGCCGAAAACCCCCGAGGGTAAACGAAAATGCGCCATGAACGGCATCAAGCATGGGGTCTATGCCCGCACTGTCCTAATCGACTCCCCGCATCTCAAAGAAAGTAAACGCAAATTCAATCACCTCCACCGAAAAATCCGCGCTCATATGAAACCAGCCGATTCCTACCAGGACGCCCTCGTGCGCGAAATCGCCAACTGCGTCTGGCGCGCCAACCGTATCATCCGCGCCAAAACTGATATGACCCGCGCCATCGCCGAACTGTTTTTATCGTGTGAGAACGCCCCCCACCCAACCGCCCATCACTGCCTCATCGACCAGCTCATCCGCTTCGAAAAACACCTCCACCACCAGCACACCCTCGGATGTAAAATCTTCTCATATGTCCGGGAAATCCAGGAAATCGGTCGCGAGCAGGCCGATAAAAATTTACAAAACGCCATGCAAACCCATTTGCAATTCCTCGAAACAACTTGTCATACAACCCCTTCTCCCGAAACCACGGACAAAGAAACTATCGTTTACAACAATTCCCAACCACATGCCCGAGTGGTTCTCAATACATCTGTCATTGCGAGCACAGCGAAGCAGTCTCCCACTTCTGTCATTGCGAGCACAGCGAAGCAATCTCAACCTTACAAATTCACCACCAAATCACTACCACTAAACTTAAATATGAGCAATCGAACCCAAATTTGTGATGCGAATGTGACTCCACCTTACAATTTCACCACCAAACCACTACCACTAAACTTAAATATGAGCAATCGAACCCAAACCCCAATCCTGTCATTGCGAGGAGCGCATGCGACGAAGCAATCTCAACCGTACACTTTCACTACCAAACCACTACCATTAAACTTAAATATGAGCAATCGAACCCAAACCACACCTGTCATTGCAAGCACCGCCAGGCAATCCCCACCACCCCGAAAAAATTTACAAAACACCAAGCAGACCCATTTGGTAATACCAGTAGCGCCTTACCCATCAATGAAATATCGTGCAAATGTGACAATTGTAACTATCCCGCAAAAGGCCGGCAATAGCTATTTCCAAGGCCTTAACCCCGCCCGGGGATCGCCCCGGCCAGCGCAGGGGAGAGCGCCCCCGCCATCATTGGCAGGATATGTCTTTTCTCTAAATAAGACCGAAAATATTGCTTCAATGGCATTTATAAATTTTACAAATCGGTTGACAAATCGTCTATGAAGTGATTAATTCATCATTTAATCCGGTCAGCAAAAGGGCGAGTGCCCTCCGCCGACCGCTGGAGATGACAAAAATGGCGATAACGCAATAAATGTTGAGGACGTGATAATGAGGAAGACACATATTCTGGTCGCCCTGGCATTACTGCTGGCGCTCTCCGTTTCGGCAATGGCTCAGGAAGATGAAGATGAAGAAAAATGGCGCAATTTCGAGGTAACCCTGATCGGCGGCCTGAATTTCCCCATGAGTGATTTCAAGGACTGGACCGATTCACTCGGCGCCAAAACCGGGTACAACATCGGACTCTCCGGAGGATATTATCTCACCGAACGCTTTTCGTTTGGAGCCTATTTTGCCTATTCCGCACACGGCATGGAAATCTATGACCTCAATTACAAACTCTATGATATCGGCGGGTATCTAAAATATGCCTTCTCTGGTGAATCAAATTTCGAGCCTTACTTCAAAGTAAGCGCCGGGGCCGTGATACCGAAATTCGCAACCTGGGTAACGCAGGATCGCAACCTCCTTCGGGAACTGTCCTATGATCCCACGCTCAGCCTCGGGGTCTATGCCGGTTTTCTCTACTACACGTCCGACTTCGGTAGCCTCTATCTGGAACTGGGCTATCACAACGATATGACCGAAGACGTTGAGGGCGAATACGCCAGCGAAACCATAAAGCTCGCCAGCAAGATTAATTACCTGCAACTGCGCACCGGCATCACCGTCTTCTTTGGACCCGATAACTGATACGTAGACGTAATAATCCACAATACCCCTTCACCTTGAAGGGGTATTTTTTTGTTTATTGTCACTTCCTGATTTCATATCTTATCCCCATGTCTAAGACTAAACTCCTCCTGGTGGACGATGAGGCCGCTCAGCGCCACATGCTGGCCGGCTACCTGGCCAAACATGAATTCAACGTCAAAGAGGCCGCCTCCGGCGAAGAGGCCGTCAAGCTGTATCCCTCGTTCTTCGCCCCCGTCGCCGTCGTCGATATGAAGATGCCCGGCATGAGCGGCATCGACCTGATCGGCCGACTCAAGGAGATCAACCCCTTCATTCAGATCATTGTCCTGACCGCGTTCGGCTCGGTGGAGACAGCCGTGAAGGCCATGCGCGTGGGCGCATTTCACTATCAGTGTAAGCCGGTGGAATTGGAGGAGCTGTTGCTGAATCTTGGCAAGGCCTCTGAGCAACATCGCTTGGTGGTGGAACACCGGGTCCTCAATGATACCGTCACCGAGCGCTTCGGTAGCGGCGAGATTATCGGCGAATCACCGGCGATCGCAAAGGCCCTGGAATTGATTCACCTCGCGGCGCCCGGAGATACCACGGTGCTTGTAACCGGGGCGTCAGGCACCGGTAAAGAACTGGCGGCGCGCGCCGTGCATTCGCTTTCGCCTCGCAAGGATGAGCGGTTTGTCGCTGTCAATTGCGCCGCCATGCCGGAGAACCTGCTTGAGGCGGAACTGTTCGGTCATGAAAAAGGCGCCTTTACGGGGGCGATCAAGCGCAAACTGGGAAAATTCGAGCTGGCCAACGGTGGCACCATCTTTCTCGATGAAATCGGCGACATGCCCGCCATCATGCAGGCCAAGCTGTTGCGAGTCCTCGAGGATCATCAGATTGAGCGGCTGGGAGCAGAGGAGAGTGTGACGCTGGACGTGCGCGTAATTGCCGCGACCAATCGCGATCTGGAGAAGCTGATCGAGGCGGGCGATTTCCGGGAAGATTTGTTTTATCGCATTAACGTTGTTTCGATTCGGATGCCCACGCTGGCCGAGCGTCCGGGCGATATCCTGCTTCTCGCCGAGAGATTCTTGGCTGACTTCTGTTCCAAGCTGGGTAAGAGTATCTCCGGTTTTAGCGCCGAAGCCGCCTCAGCGCTTACACAGTATTCCTGGCCCGGCAACGTCCGGGAATTACAAAATGTAATCGAGCGAGCGGTGGTTCTGGCGCGGGGTGACAGTATTGGATCTGCGGAGCTTCCGGGCTTGCAACCATCAGGGGAGACATCAGTCGAAAGCCTTGAGAAGCTGGCCGACATGGAGAAAGCGCATATTCGGCGTATTCTGGATCGTATGGGGGGCAATATCGGCAAGACAGCCGAAGTTCTTGGTATTCATCGCAATACCCTGCGAGCCAAGATCAAAGATTATAATCTGTAAAAGTCATTCTAAAATCGGTGCATGGAGCTGTTCCTCGTGAACAGTTATTGTGCCGAAATTGCCGGGCAGGGGGATTATTATATAGCTATAATGTTGTATTATATATGCTTATCAATGTTGGCACGGGGTTTGTAAGGATATGTTATGGAAACAAAGGAGATAAGCATGAAAAAGATGATACTGATAATGATGATAGCCCTGCTGGGTGTGATGTTTGTGGGCTGTGATGAGGATGATGACGATTATATTATTATTGATGATATTGCCAATCCGCAGGCCCCGCAGGGGGTGTATTCAATAACCGGGGATGAGGAGATTTATCTGTACTGGTTGCCGGTTGAGTATGACAACCTTCGCTTTTACCGCATCTGGCGCAATACCGATGGCGGCAATGATTATTACTTGTATGACACAGCGTTGAGTAGTGGCTACGTAGATTACGGTGTTGCAAACGGTAATACATATTACTATGCGGTGACGACCTATGGCTGGGATCGTGAGGAATCAGTGTTGTCGTATGAGTTTGTCTGGGACACGCCGCGTCCCGAGGGGCCCGGTCTGGCCCTGTATGATGCCAATACAGTGTCACATCATTCAGGCTTTGACTTTTCGGCGCAAGCCATTCGTTCTTGGGATTATCCCTTGACCGATATCTACATCGACTATGATGCCGGATTGGAGACATTTTTTATAAATGTTGGACGTGACTCGACAGACATTCAGGATATGGGATTCACCTACAATTTTGATGAAATCACAATGGCTCCCGACACATCAGTGGGCTGGTCGTATGTTGGCTGGTTGGAAATCATCGAAGGGCATACATATGTAATCTGGACACATGAATACACCTACGCCAAACTTCGCGTGACGTATGTCAATTATGCCGACGGGTATGTCGAATTCCAGTGGGCACATCAGGAGGACATTGGTAATCCGCAATTTCGCCCCCGGGCTTCGGGCAGTGATACATTTCAAAAGCAACGTCCCGGTATGTCATTACCTGCCGGTTTCGGCACGCAAAAATAAAGGAAAGAGGTGAGTCTCATGAAACGTATGCTAATAACACTGACAGCCCTGATGGCCCTGTTCATGACAGGTGCCACGGCGGGCGCTGACGTGATCAGATATGATCGGGCCGTTGATTATGGCAGTTATCTTCGCTATGACCCGTATCTCAGCGTGGAAGTCTGGACTGATGATGACGAGTACTATGATGGGGAGAATATCCAGATTTCGTTCCGGGCCGATGAAGATTGTTTTGTCGTGGTGTATAATATCGATTCGCGCGGCGATGTTAATTTGCTGTATCCGGTCGACCTCAACGATGATATGAAAATCGAGGGGGGACGAATTTATCATATTCCCGACAGCCAGGATGATTATGAGTTGACGGTCCGTGGGCCGGAAGGGATCGAGTACATCCAGATCGTTGCATCGCGGGAACGGATCCCGCTTCCCGACTGGGTTGACGGATCTGGTTTGTATTGTGATGATGATCCGTTTGACTTCATGGAGTATATCAACGCTTCTTATTTTGGGTGTGATTACGGATGTCGGCGAGCTTACGACCTGGCATCGTTTGTCGTCAATGAATGGAATGAGGCGTATTTCCGTCCGGTATACGTTTACGATACTCCGCATTGGAGCATGTGCGGTTCGGTCTTTGTCGATTATCCCTTCGGTGCCTCGATTTATATCGATGGTATCTACTGGGGGTGCGCACCGTTGTATATTCCCAGAATTTACTATGGCTATCACTGGGTAACGGTGTATGATCCTTGGGGTTATTGCTGGGAAGATCGAATAACGGTGGTTCGGCGGCGTTCAGTGATCGTTGACGAAACGATTGTGCGAACAAAGGTCAATGTGAAATCACGTTATCGGGATGTGCGGAAACGAGGGTATCTTAATCCGGTCGATCATGGATACCCGGGTTATGAAAAGCAAGTTGCGGTCAAGAAGGAAATCCGCAAGACCATGACTACGTCGGCAAGCCGATATTCTGGTTCCAAGTTGACGAAGTCCTCGTCGCGTAGCACTGGCAGTCGGTATACTACAGGATCATCTCGAACCAGGGGAAGTTCATACAATCGGGATAAGCTTTCGACCAGTTCTCGCCGGAAGTCATCCGCGAGTGATTCCCGATCTTCAAGTTCAATGCGCTCTTCGGGCAAGTCCTCGGGTTCAAAGAGTTCGACGCGTAGCCGTAGTACGACGATGGACAGGAAATCTTCATCAAGCAAGACATCGTCCAGTAGCAAAAGCTCAAAGAATTCACGAAATTCATCATCTGTCCGGAAATCATCTAGGAGCAGTAAAAGTTCAGGTTCCGCCCAACCGCAATCATCGAGTTCCAGGAGCGGTTCATCGAGTGTGAAGAGTTCGTCACGGTCAGGCAATAGCGCCACATCGTCCGCTTCCCGAACCAGCACCTCGCGGACGCAATCATCCGGTTCAAGCAAAACCAAGCCCCGGAAGTGATTTAATATTGACTCAGGGATTTAAAGGAATATACTGAAAGGGACATGTTGAAGGGATTGGAATGAAAAAGCTGGCAGTAATAATGGGTTTGTTGGTGGCGGTATTGCTGGCATCCTCGGTTCAGGCTGTTGAAGTGCAGGAATCAAAAAAGCCGCCAAAGCAGAGACCGGCCCAGGTCCAGAAGCCGGATCGGTCTGGTATTAATTCAACAAACCAGGAGGATTCGAGTGTGGGACGCGCACCCGGTAAAACAACAAAGCCGGCAAAAAAGGATTTTGACAATTTTATTGATAGAAACAACAATGGCATTGATGATCGAGCGGAGCAGAAGCACGAGAAATCGAATCCAGAAAGGGATAAGATAGAAAAAAGGAAAAAGAATCCTTCAGACTCTCTGTAGGTTTTTTAGCTTTTCTCATCAGGGCGTGGTTACCCCACGCCCTTTTTTATTTATCCCTTGACATCTTTATGACTTTATGGTTTATTTTTTGGCACTCTGATGATGAGATTGCTAAACTTTTTGATTAAGTTGTTGTTTAAGTAGAAGTAAGATGGGTTTTGAAAGTCTGACAGATCGGGAAAAAAGGGTTCTGCAGAATTTGATCATTCATTATGTTCAAACTGCCGACCCGGTCGGCTCAAGGGTGATTGCCAACAAATATCGGATGGGACTGTCACCGGCGACGATACGCAACACCATGCAGGATTTGGAAGAGCTGGGTTTGATTGCGCAACCACACACGTCGGCTGGCCGAATTCCTACCGATACCGGTTACCGAGTATTTGTCGACGCCCTGCTGAAAACCGAGCCACTGACCGAAGAGGACAAGGCCAAGATCAAAGTATTGATATCAGGCAGTACCGGGGGGATTGACGCCATTCTTGGGCAAGCCAGCAAGGTTCTCGGCGAGATTACAAGTCAGCTTGGGATCAGCATCGCGCCGCGATTTAATGAGGGGGTGCTGACGCGTCTCGATCTTATACCCGTTTCCGATGGCAAGATTCTGGTTATTGTTGCTGTGAAGTCCGGTTTGGCACGGTCGATTCTGATGGAATTTGAGTCGGGGATCCCAATCGACGATTTGCGGCAGATGGAGGCAGTGCTCAACGAACGCCTTAGTGGATTGACGCTCGGTCATATCCGTAAGACCATTAGCGAACGCTTAACCGATACCGCTCTGTCACCAAGACTGCTAAAGCTGTTTATTGATGAAGAGTCAGATATTTGGCAGGATCGCAATCAGGGTGCACTTCACGCCACTGGCACCAACAACCTGATCAAGCAACCGGAATTTGCCGATCGGGAAAAACTGTCCGATGTGGTGAAGGCGCTTGAAGAGAAGAAGGAACTGATAGAATTTATCAATACGAAATCAATCGGCGAGGGGATTGTTATCACCATCGGCAGTGAAAATAAACTGGATCAAATGCAGAACTGCTCGGTAGTGGCATCGAAATACCGGGCGGGAAATGTCAGTGGGACGATTGGCATTATTGGGCCGACGCGGATGCCGTATTCCCGACTGATTTCAATTGTTGAATATACTGCCAAATCGCTGACGAAAGCTTTGTCAGGATCGTGAGGATAACCATGGCCAGAGATACTGAAAAAGACGAGAATACCACGCCGGCCGAGAAGAATATGTCGGATCAGGATGATGACAAGATAGAAGTCGAGATTCAAAATACAAAAGAAACGGCTGAGGAGTCTGTAACTGATAACGACATAGAACACGATGAAGCGGTGCGCGAACCGGAACCTCTGTCAGGGGAGCAGAAGACGGAAGCTATGATCTTCGACTTGAAGGAAAAATTAAGCGTCTCGGAGGACAAATATCTGCGCCTTGCCGCCGAATTTGATAATTTCCGTAAGCGCACTGCCCGCCAGTATGGAGATGCGATTAAGACGGCCAATCAAAATATAATTGTGGAATTGCTGGAGGTCGTTGATAATTTTCAACGGGCACTTCAGACCGAATCGAACAACTCCGACCGGGAGTCGCTCTTGAAGGGAATTGAGTTGGTATATCAGAATTTGAATGGCATTCTGGAAAAGCAGGGACTTGAGCCCATTGAGGCGGTCGGGAAGGAATTCGACCCGAACCTTCATGAGGCGATGATGCAAACGTCATCGGATGATTTTCCCGAGGGAGTGGTGGTGCAGGAGTTAACCAAAGGGTATATGCTCAACGGCAAGGTCATCCGTTATTCAAGGGTGGCTGTCAGTTCCGGTCCGCCGGAATCTAATAAGGAATAGGCGAGATGCCTTGTTTTCATAGTCTCGGAATGCATTGAGAAAGAGGAGATAAAACATGGGTAAGATTATAGGCATTGACTTGGGAACAACGAATTCATGCGTGGCCGTGCTGGAAGGCAACGATCCGGTCGTCATTCCCAACCAGGAGGGTGGCCGGACGACACCATCAATTGTGGCGTTTACGAAAAGCGATGAACGGCTGGTGGGAGCGGCGGCCAAACGGCAGGCAGTGACCAATCCTGATAATACCATATTTTCCATCAAACGTTTCATGGGGCGCCGTCACAACGAAGTTCAGGCAGAGGAGAAAATAGTCCCGTATAAGGTAAGTTCCGACGAAAATGGAGCGGTTGTGGTGACCGCCAACAATGAGAATTACGCCCCGCCGCAGATTTCGGCGATGGTATTGCAGGCCCTTAAGAAGACTGCGGAGGACTATTTGGGTGGAGAGGTCACACAGGCGGTGATCACGGTCCCAGCCTATTTTAACGACTCACAACGTCAGGCAACAAAAGACGCCGGACGCATCGCGGGTTTGGAAGTTCTGCGTATTATCAATGAGCCGACTGCGGCCTCGTTGGCCTACGGGTTGCATAAGAAGCAGAATGAAAAGATTGCCGTTTATGATCTTGGTGGCGGCACGTTTGATATCTCGATTCTGGAGTTGGGCGATGGTGTGTTTGAGGTTCGCTCGACTAATGGCGATGGACATCTTGGTGGTGATGATTTTGACCAGCGCGTTATAGATTGGATGGCCGAGGAATTCAAGAAGGCTCAGGGAATTGATTTGCGTCAAAACCGGATGGCTCTCCAGCGCCTGAAAGAGGCCGCCGAAAAGGCCAAGTGTGAGCTTTCAACTACAATGCAGACCAATATTAATCTGCCATTTATTACGGCTGATCAGGCTGGGCCGAAACATTTGGATCTGACGCTCAGCAGGGCCAAATTGGAACAGCTAACTGAGGATTTATTGCAGCGCACGGTCGGTCCCTGCCGTCAGGCTTTGCAGGATGCCAAACTCAGTGCCTCGGAAGTAGACGAGGTAATACTGGTGGGTGGACAAACCCGTATGCCCAAGGTGCATGAGATTGTCAAAGAGCTGTTTGGCAAGGAGCCTAACAAGGGGGTCAATCCCGATGAGGTCGTGGCGGTTGGGGCCGCGATTCAGGGTGGTGTGCTTTCAGGAGATATGAAGGACGTGGTATTGCTCGATGTGACGCCCCTGTCACTTGGTATTGAAACGCTCGGAGGCGTGTTAACGCGGTTGATTGAGCGCAACACCACTATTCCAACCAAGAAAAGTCAGATCTTTTCCACTGCCAGCGACAATCAACCTTCGGTGAGTATTCATGTCCTGCAGGGTGAGCGCCAGATGGCGGTTGATAACCGCACTCTTGGGCGTTTTGATCTGGTTGGTATTCCCGCCGCACCCCGCGGCATTCCGCAGATCGAGGTAACCTTTGATATTGATGCTAATGGTATCGTGCACGTGTCTGCCAAGGATCTCGGAACCGGTAAGGAGCAGTCGATTCGCATTCAGTCGTCGTCGGGCATCTCCGAGGAAGAAATTGACAAGATGGTCAAGGACGCCGAAGTCCACTCGGAAGAGGACAAACAAAAAGAAGAATTGATCAAAGCTCGCAATGAAGGGGATCAATTGGTATATGCCACGGAAAAGACGCTCAAAGAACAGGGAGATAAGATTTCCGAAGATGAAAAGAAGGCAATTGCCGACAAGATCGAAAAACTTAAGACGGCCCTGAGTGGCGAGACAGTTGATACCATCAATCAGGCTAAGGAAGAATTGATGCAAGCATCGCATAAGTTGGCCGAGGAGATGTACAAGCAGGCCGCCCAGCAACAGCAGGCCACAGGGGAAGAAAAAACCGGTGAGGATCAGGCCGACGATGCCGGAGTAGGGCAAGACCCAAAGGCGGCGCCAAAGGATGATGGCGCGGTTGATGCTGACTTCGAAGTGGTTGATGATGATAAAAACAAATAGTTGCATCGGTGGATGTTACGGTAATAAGATGAAGTGTAGCATTGATGAATAAGCGAGATTATTATGAGGTCCTCGGAGTTGGGCGCACCGCCTCCGAGGATGAAATAAAATCCGCCTATCGCAAGATGGCGATGCAGTATCATCCTGACCGCAATCCGGGCAATCAGGAGGCTGAGGACAGATTCAAGGAAGCTACTGAGGCGTATGAGGTGCTTAAAGATGTTCAAAAACGCCAGACCTATGACCAGTTTGGTCATGAAGGATTGAGTAGCGCCGGTGCCGGTTTTGGCGGTGCGGGATTCAGTGGTTTCGATCTTAGTGATGCCCTGCGGGCCTTTATGCGGGATTTCGGTGGTTTTGGTGGTGGCGGAAGTATCTTTGATGATTTCTTTGGTGGTGGGCGTTCTGGGGAGCGTTATAATCGAGGCGAAGATTTGCGGATTAAACTTGATTTGACGCTGGAGGAGATTCAGTCCGGGGTTGATAAGACGCTCAAGGTTAAACGCCAACAGGTTTGTGATGTATGCAACGGCTCCGGGCTAGCGCCGGGCGCATCCCGGCAGACTTGCCCTGACTGCCGTGGTAATGGCCAGGTGCGAACGATGGCCCGGACGCTGTTCGGAACCATCCAGCAGGTGAAAACTTGTCCGCGTTGTCGCGGCACCGGCGAAGTGGTGACCAATCCCTGCCCCAATTGTCGGGGCGAGGGGCGGCTGAGAGGAATATCTCAGGTTAAGGTACACGTGCCGGCGGGGGTGTCATCAGGCAATTACATGACGCTGGAGGGGCAGGGCAATATCGGTCGCAACAATGGCCAGCCGGGCAACCTGATTGTTGTGTTCGAGGAAAAAGAACATCACATATTCACCAGGCAGGGCAACAATGTCATCTGTCTGTTACCGATTTCTTTCACTTTGGCGGCGTTGGGGGGAGAAGTGATAGTCCCGACTTTGAATGGTGACGAGATTCTGAAAGTACCAACGGGTACGCAAAGTGGAAAGGTATTTAAATTGCGTGCAAAGGGCATCCCGCATTTAAACGCCTATGGTAATGGCGATGAATTGGTGCAGGTGACGGTTTGGACGCCTACCAAGCTCAGTTCCGAAGACAAGGAATTGCTTAAGACACTGGGTCGGTCGGAATCATTCACACCGCCCAAATCGGATAAATCGTTTTTCAGTAAATTAAAAGATTCACTGGGATTGTAATATGGTTGGCGACCGTTCCAGCCCGGATCGCTACTTTGAAGCCCGCATCACGATTCCTTTTAAAATTCATGACATTATCAGTGCGTATATCATGGAATGCTTTGGCAATGGCATTGTACTGGATGAGCATCCCGATACTGAAACGGTAACTTTAACATTCTATGTTCCCCGAGATCAAGGGATGGGATTTCGAGAGCAGTTGACGGCATATATAAATCATTTGCAGGCTATGCCGCCAATTCGCCCCAATGCACTCCGGATTGAGGATGTCTCCAGTTATGATTGGGAGACTGCCTTTCATGATGTAATCAAGCCGGTGGAAATCTGTGGGATTGTTATCAAGCCGCCTTGAATCAAAGAAAGCCTTCCCGGAGAGACCGAGATCATTATTGAACCAAAGATGGCATTTGGCACCGGACATCATGAGTCGACCCAATTATGTGTCAAGTCCATGATGGCACAATTGAAGCCGGGTGATCGTTTTTTTGACTTGGGATGTGGGTCGGGAATTCTGTGCATTTTGGCCTCCAGACTCGGAGCTGGCAAAATCGTTGGGGTGGATATCAGCGATGATGCGATAGCGAATGCTTTGGAAAATATTGCAATCAATAACGTCGCCGACCTGATTGAGATCAGACCAGGCTCGGTCGAGATTGCGTGTGAGACGGGTCCGTATGATTTTCTGGTTGCAAATATCATTAAAAGTGTTTTTTATGATATTTTTGATCAGATATATATGGCGGTTAGGCCGGGTGGGATTATCGTGCTTTCTGGATTACTTGAAGAAGAACAAAACGATGTGTTGGAGTTATTGTCATCCTATTGCTTTATAAAGCATAACATTAAATATGATAACGAATGGATTGCTGTAGAGGTGATTAAAGAATGATTCCAGTTTTTTATGTGTTGCCTGATCGGATTAATGAGGATGTGATTATTATCAAAGGTTCAGAGGCACATCATCTGCAAAAGGTCATGCGAATGAAAAAAGGCGAGCCGATTATGGTGGTGGATGGGATCGGCAACGCTTATCGCTGTGAAATCGATAAAATTGAGCGGGGTGGTGTAAGGGGCAAAATCCTGACGCGTATTCGCAATTTTGGTGAACCGCTCACGCGGATTACTCTTGCGGCGGGATTATCGGTTGGCTATAAATTTGACGATGTTATTCAGCGTGCTACGGAGTTGGGGGTAGCCCGCATTGTGCCGCTGATGACCGAAAAATCAAAAGTGAATTTCAATGACGATCAGCGAGTTAAAACCAAGGTGTTACGCTGGAGGAAAGTTGCGGTTGCATCGATCAAACAGTGCGCAAGGGCTTATTTGCCTAATATCGAAGCACCGATGATGTTAACGCGTTATTTGACAGATTCGGATGATTTGGGACACCTGATTATCTTTGATCCAAATTCAAGAGGTGTTGCCATACAGCAGTATGATTTGACACGGGTGAATAAAGGGCTAACCTTGATTGTTGGACCGGAGTCCGGATTCTCACGCGCCGAGGTTGATCTCGCCCGCGAAAAAGGGGCAGAGGTCATATCACTTGGCGGTAGAATTCTGCGTACCGAGAACGCGGCGCCGACAGCGCTGGCAGTGATTATGTATAAATTGGGTGAATTCAGTTGATTCGGTTTTCTGCCGATACTATTGTATATGGAGATCATTCTGATGTATATCTGGGTGATGGCATTAGGATTATGTGTCGGATCATTTCTCAATGTCCCAATCTATCGTCTGCCTCGGAATATCAAGATTGGGCTGAGCCGCTCGACCTGTCCCTGTTGCCGAATGCCAATCAAATTTTACGACAATATCCCGGTAATCAGTTATCTTCTGTTGGTTGGGAAATGCCGATATTGCCGGGGGGAAATTTCGCCACGCTATCCAATGGTGGAACTTCTCAATGCTGGTGTCTTCGTATATTTTTTCTATTTGTATGGATTGAGCTGGCAGTTTGCGGTTTTTGCTTTTTTGGCGTCGGTTTTACTGACCATCATTTTTATTGATATAGAATTTCAAATAATCCCTGACTTGCTGACAATACCGGGAATGGTGATCGGATTGGGAGTGTCGCTTTTGCCTTCCGGAATAGGTTTTGTCTCATCGTTGATAGGTTTGCTGGTCGGTGGCGGCGTGCTGTATCTGATTGCGCTTCTGGGTGACTGGCTTTTTAAGAAGGAGAGTATGGGGGGAGGCGATATAAAGATGACCGCTATGCTGGGGGCTTTTTTGGGTTGGCAAAAGATTGTAATAATCTTTTTTGCAGGGGCATTTATCGGTTTGGTCATCTCGCTGGTGGTTATGGCATTTTCCAGGCGGGTTCGCACCTCACGGATCATTCCATTCGGGCCTTTTCTGGCGGCGGCCGCGTTTCTGGCTATTTTATACGGTGATGTCATTATTGCGTTTTATATTGAACACTTTTTCTCCGTGTAAGCCTTGGTAGCGGCTTCTAACCTAATCCACATCTTTTTTCTGACGATACTCTCACTGGAGGAGTATGAGTAACAAACCTAAAGCTTTCAGGTGGGAAATCAGGTTGGGACTGGCGCTGATTGTGCTAGTGTTGGTGATCCTGAATTTCGCCTCGCATTATACTCTTCACCGGGTACGGCAGTCAATTGAGGATCGGGTTGAGGATCGACTTTCCGAGGCGGCCGTAGTGGTGTCGAATGCAATCCTGAAACAGGCCACCACCATTTTGCCAGATAGCCTGATTGCGGATATTGAATATACATATGATTTGGATTACCTGTATGTTATTCATCTGAATTATGCGCGGGTTATGGCCATTCAAAAGGGCGATCCGATGGATTCAATGTTGGCGTACATCGAGATTGATCCCACGGCAGAGCAACTGCGGGCTTTGTTGCAAAATCAACCCGTGTACCTGCACTCGTCCGGCGATATCAAAACACACCTGCTATTTCCGGCAGAATTTGCCGGTTCCAACTATGTCATAAGCATTGCTGATAAAAACAGCCTGTTAGGTTCGTTGGAGAATGCGGGCAAAATTCTCATCTTCTTTGCTGTACTGGGAATAATTATCATCATTTATGTCGCTGGACGTTTTGCGCAACTGGTGATGGATCCCTTTGTAAGGCTTCGGCAAAAGGCCGAAGAAACCGGGCGGTTCAATAGTAACGCTGATGATGAGGTCTCGGAACTTATCAGTTCTTATGAACAAATAATTAATGAATTGCGATCCAAGGAAGAGGAACTGGTGCGCCTTAATCGGATTGTCACAAAACGCGCCGAAAATCTGGAAGTTTACAATGATTATATTCTGCGTTCAATTCCAACCGGCATACTTACCTTCGATCTTGAGCGCAACATCTCCTCGATCAATCGGGCCGCCGAAGAATTGTTGCATCTTACGGGCACAAAGTGTAAAGGAAAATCATATTGTCAGATACTTGGCGAATTTGCGGATTTGGATGCCTTACTGCAGACCTTTTTCGAATCCGGGGTGCCAGTGCACAACATGCAGGTGCATATCCCGGAACCGGGCAATGGTGATAGAATCCTAGCGGTTTCGGTTTCGGACCTGATAGACCGCGATGGCGGACTAATTGGTTTGTCACTATTACTAAATGACCAAACTGCCTTGCTAAAACTGCAGGATGAGTTGGAACTAAAGCGTCGGTTGGCATCGCTGGGCGAGATGTCGGCGGGACTAGCTCATCAACTGCGTAATTCAGCCGCGGCTATGGTGGGATTTGCCAATCTGATTAGCCGAAAAAACACTGTTGACAGCCCGATGCGCCAAAATGCCGAGTCTTTATTAAAGGAGGCGCGGGAGGTCGAGACTCTGGTTGCACGTTTTCTTGATTTTGCAAAGCCTCTACATCCCGTATATGCAGAATTCGACGTGTACCAAACGCTTGAGGAGATTATTGGTCTGCTTCATACGGTATATCCAAATGTGCACCTGCATTTGAACTTGGTTGCATCCACTCACACCTTGCTGGTTGGGGATGAACTTTTACTTAAACAGGCCTTCTCCAATATTCTTGATAATGCATGCAAGGCGGTAGCCATTGATGGGGGAGAGGTGACAATTGATTTGATGGATGACGAAGGAATGCGGATCCATATTACAGACAATGGCCCCGGTATTCCAGAAAAACACCACGAGAATGTTTTTACCCCATTTTTCTCAGGAAGTCCATCCGGATCAGGTCTTGGGCTTCCACTGGCACGCAAGATAATAACACTTCACGATGGCAGTCTTGACTTTTGTAGTGAGGATGGTGTCGGAACAACGTTTAAAATCACATTGGCACATCAATTCCTGTCAGAAACCGCTACAAACAACAATGAAAGTCGTCGACAGCTGATATAAAATGGTTGCCAGCACGCAGTCTATTCCCTATATTCCGCCCTGAAAAATAATGGAGGTTTAATGATATCTGCAGGTGACCTTAGAAAGAATATGAAGTTGATGTATGAAGGTGGCCCTTGGGTGGTGGTCGATTTTCTTCATGTTAAAATGGCTCGCGGACGTCCGCATGTGAAAGCCAAGATGAAAAATCTGATTACTGGAAATGTCATCGAAAAATCATTTTTAACGACAGAGTCTTTTGATCAACCAGATTTGGAATCTCGCAATATGCAGTTCTTGTATGAACAGGGTGATGAGTATTTTTTTATGGATTCCAAGACTTTCGATCAGATCGGTGTCAAGGCCGACACCTTGGGCGATTCCCGCTGGTATCTGATGGAAAACGAAGAATACAGCGTTTTGTTGTATCAAGGCAATCCGCTTTCGGTTGATCTTCCAGCATCAGTGATTCTGACTGTGACCGAATCCGAACCGGCTGTCAAGGGGGACACGGTTTCTAACATTACCAAGGCGGCAACCGTTGAAACCGGTTTGCAGATCAAGGTGCCCCCGTTTGTTAAGGAAGGGGATAAGGTCAAGATAGACACCCGGACAGGGGAGTACATTGAGCGGGCAAACTGAGACGTTTGCCGGCAAGCGTCTGCTTGGTATCGACGAATCAGGCAAAGGAGATTTTTTCGGCCCGCTGGTGATTGCCGGGGTTTTGGCTGATGATACAGGCGTGGAGCGCCTGCGCTCGAGGGGGGTGAGGGACTCCAAGAAAATTTCCGACGGTAAAATTATAGAATTGAGTGCTTGGATTGTTGACAATTTTGTTCATACCATCGTCCTCATCGGTCCTGAGAAGTACAACCAACTATATGGCAAGATAAAAAATCTCAATCGCCTGTTAGCTTGGGGGCACAGCCGGGTGATTGAGAACATTGCAGAGCAAAACGAGATCGAACTGGCGGTTTCCGACAAATTCGGTCGTTCGGATAGAATTGAAAAAGCACTGATGGAAAAGGGCCGCACTATTGAGCTTGTGCAGAAAGTGCGAGGCGAAAGCATTATTCAGGTTGCCGCGGCGTCGATCGTGGCAAGGGCGCGTTTTGTTGATTTTATGCGACGTCTTTCCGAACAGTATAAAATGAAAATTCCTTTGGGTGCAGGCGCGCCTGTTGATCTGGCCGCCGTTGCACTAGTTAGAAGGTACGGAGCGGATATCCTTGGGAAAATTGCTAAAGTGCACTTTAAAAATTACCGGAAAGTGATGGGATGAAATTCAGCGTTGCTGAGATAAACATTCTTCACGACAACACTTCAGGTTCAACAGACATAATCATCGCCACATTAGAGCTTGCCCTTGGAATATTATCCAGGGGACATTGAAATCGCGATACGAGAGCACAGATCGCACGATTTATGGGAGCGCTTGCAAAACAGTTCTCCGCTATGGCAATGGTGAACACGATTGCCGAAAAGACACTTGCCCTGCTGAATCAATATGACGATGAGGGTAAACTGATAGGAGAATTAAAAGCTATGCAGAAAGATATTTTCAAGATAAATGAACTGGTGGTGTGGCAGTGCCGGGAATTATTCCGAAAAAAAACCACGGTGATCACTTATAGCAATTCCGGGTTGGTGCGAAAAGTAATTGGTCGGTATCATAAAAAGATCAGGCATCTATGTCTTTCTGAGGCTTGCCCGGCCAGGGAGGGCAAGGTCGCGGCGGCTTATTATGCGAACCTTGGGATCCCTGTGACAATCTGTGCCGATGTGCTATTGCCGTCGTTTTTGTCCGAAGCGGATCTGCTTCTACTGGGAGCTGACCAGATTGGCTCAGATTATTTCATAAACAAAATAGGCTCAGCGGCATTGCTTCAGCTGGCTGATAGTGCCGGAAGTCGCCGGGTGGTGGTATTTGAATCACTCAAAATCAGGCCGGATGATATGGAGTCCGAGGTCCTGAGAGAATATCCCCGCCGCGAAATCTGGAAGGGGAGAATACCGGAGAATTTGATGGTACGTAACCCATATTTTGAACGAATACCTCTGAGTCTAACGGATCTGTGTATTTGCGAGTTGGGAATTGACACCCCGCAAACACTGATGAGAAAATTAAAGACCGGGCGGTGAATCCCGTCCGGTCTTATTACCGCATTGCATCTGTCAATCACAACTACGGACTGGAGGAGGTTACCTCGCCCACAATCTCACCATCAGGGAAGACCTCCGATACCCGGAGGGCATAGCGAACCAAACCAACTCCGGCGGCATACCAATAACGATTGACATACCCACCATCTTTATTTTCGACGCGAAGACAGTTACTGAAATCCATTCCATCTTCGGTTTCAAGCGCCTCATCAACGGCGCGTATCTTTAATTCATTTGAGCCGCTAATCGGCGTTGTTTCTGCGGGACCCAATTCATCGTAATTGACATAGTCATTCTGGGCTTCATCATCATAATCTTTCCCACTATATCCGGTTAAATTGCTGTCGAGAGCATATGAATAAGAATTGTCATTGTCGGATGTGGTAATATCAACGACATATCTTTCCCAAGTGCGGCCTTGGATAAATGGTGCTTCGAGCATTTTTTCCGCCTGCTCATCGCCTGTTTCAAAATAGTAAAGGGCATTATTTTCGCCGAACAGGTATCCGGTGTCAACCTGTAGAGGATTGTCGAGGTTGGTAAACAGCCACTGGTAGGCCTGTCTGCCGTTGACTCGAACTGATTTGCCGATAGCAATGCGTTGATGGCTTACTGAAGCATCGGAATTGTCTGTGATGGTGAAATCTGTATAGATGCCCTCCTGAACTGGAAAATATTGTGCCACCGCATTCAGGGCATTGACACTGGCGGAAAGTTCCGCGTCTGTCGGCGAATCATCGGAACAGCCATAAAACCCGGCCAGGGCCAGCAAGCCCAGAGTCATCGTGACCAATATGCATGGAAATCGTTTCAACTATACCTCCCCCCGCACATGGCGAGTCAACTTAAGTTTTCGTTTACAACCGATCAATTATGCAATCTGAGTGCCAATGCATCTGGCTTTATGTAATGTAATGCGGCACAATATGATGTCAGGGTGACCCTGACGGTATGATCGCATAGACTGTGCGAAAAAAAGGGGATATTTCCAATTTCTATTGGGATGTCACAATGATCTTGGCTATGGCTAAGTAATGGCGGAAAATTGCCGAATTAATCAATAGTGCTAAGATAAGCAGGAAGACCGCCAGAAAATGGGAGACGGTAAGTGTCATCATTTATTCTTGATCTTTTTTTTGCCCTGACATTTGTCATATTGTTGAGTCTGCTGGCCAGAATCCGCGGGCGCACATTTAATGGAAACCGAGATAGTTATCATTGCACTATTGGTGGCCTGTTCTCGCTGGGGGTGGTCTCGGTAATACAATTGATGTCGCATCAGGGCCTGTTTGAATATATTCCGTTGCTGTCCGAGCCGATCTATCTTGAAGTGGTCGAAATTATCGGGATAGTCGCGGGGATTATGCTGTTGCTTGCCGGGGTCTCGATCTGGATTCCGGGGCGTCGCGAGCGCCAGGAAAAAGCCAGTGTCGAAAAGCGGGAGCATATTGTGGTCGAGGATATAATTTCAAAGATTATGCAGGCTGATAATTCGGTCGTGCTTTTTGACGATATCCCGCGCCTGATTGCCGACCGCTTTGGATTTGATTCCCTTGCGGTATTGCGCAGGTATCACCAAAACCGCCGTATCCTGTTGACCAATGTGAGCAACCTGTCGTTTTCCACCCGTGACGATATCATAAGTCTTCTTCGCACATCCTCGGCGATGCCTAGGGTCATCAAGGAAATTCACAATGATGTTGCGCCGGTGGCGGAGATACCGCTTATGATTGGTGAACGGAAGGTGGGGGCGGTGATTTTCTGGAAGGATCAACCGGAGACGCTGTGCGAGGACGAGCTTAATGCACTGGGGGGAGTGGCCGAGGTATATGCATCGGTGCTGGCCGCGCGATATACGAATGTGAAGAGCGAGTTCTTTGAGGGAAGCTGGCGGCATTTTGTTCAGGTTCAGGATATCCTGGCGGACCGAAAGGACCTGAAGGGCAAATTGCAGTCGTTTTATCATCTTTTCCGCCAGGCGGTGGGGGCGGAGTACCTGTCGCTGGGGTTGATCGAATCGGGACGGGAGAATGTCAAGCGGTATACGATTGGGGTTAACGCCAGTGTTCTGTTGGACGGGGTGGCCAATCCAGGCGGCGCCAGTTCCTGCTTCACACGAGTGGTTGAGTCGGGCCAAAGCATACGGCTGGGGGATGTGCAAAGTCGCAATCGCGATGAAGTCGACTCGCTCTTGCTCAGTTGCGGGCAACACAGCCTGATGGCGGTTCCGGTGCTGAGCGCGGGGAATGTCATCGCGGTGCTGACACTGGGACATCGGTCGCGAAGGCATTTTACGCGGCGCGACCTGTTGCGCGCGGAGATGCTGGTGCAGGCCATGACTCCGGCGGTGACGGCGGAATTGTCGCGGCGCACCCTGCTGGCGCGGGACCGACGCCTGGGGGCACTGGTGGCGTTCAATACCGCGGTGGAAAGCTGTTGCGATGTCAATACCCTGCTGGAGGCCGCAGCGGAGACGATCCTGAAAGGAGTCGGGACCTCGCTGGTGCGGGTGACAACGTATGACCAGGTCGGCGGCCAGCTGGAGACGCGGGCGATGAAGACGGTGCGCCCATTCGACAGGGTACGGACCGAGGCGGTGGCGGTGTCGAAGCTGATGACGCGCTGGCACGGGCTGGTGCTGGAACAACAGCGGCCGTTGTTGATCAACCAGCGTGATCCGGAAACGACGATGGACAAGCCGGAGATGGACAGCCTGGTCATGCCGGGGATGCAGTCGGCGCTGATAATACCGATTGTGATCAACGGACTGGTGTTCGGCCTGGTGACGCTGGGCGAGATGCGATGCTGGGAGCGGTTCTCGTATGATTCGGTCGCGATCACATTTTGCCGCGAAGTTATCGCGCGGCTGGTGAGCGGTCTCAAGCTGATGAACATGAGCCGGATTATCTCGTCGTCAAAGGTCGACCGGGAACCGATGGCGGTGGTGCGGCCGGAGAGCGATCGATTCCGGGATTTGAAAAGTCCGGTAACGTCGTTGCGCGGGTCGCTCGACCTGCTGAAGATTCGCGGTTTGCGCGACGAGGTGTATGCCGACGAGCTGGTGCATTCGATGGAGCGTTCGACGGATCGGATCATGTCGCTGTTGCATGAATCGTGACCGGGACGTCCCGTTTATTCCATATTCAAAACCAATCCTGAAAGATTAAGACGGGCGGTTCGCGAGCCGATTTTACCGGCATATTGCGCTCTTTCGGTTGTGCCCAAAAACAGGGTAGCTGTATGTGGGGCAGGGGGATAGGGCGATTATAAAATGGGTCTGCTTTGCGTTTTGAAAAAAGTTCCGGGGGTGGTCGGTGGAGATTGCTTCGTCGCCGGTGCTCCTCGCAATAACAGGTATGAAGGTTTGGGTTCGAATGCTCATATTTAAGTTTTGTGGTAGTGGTTTGATAGTGAAAGTGTACGGTGGAGATTGCTTGGTCACGTTCGGTTTTCGCAATGACGGGAATGGGGGAGGGCAGGATCGCGGGTGGTTTTCGCAGTGATGGATACAAAGTGAAATCCCAACGCTGAATGGTTGGGTCGCCACAAAAGACGAGTTTGAGCGGGTGGGGGAACGGTGTATGGCATTGTGTGACAGGGGGATAGGGCGATTGTAAAATGGGTCTGGATTGTGTTTTGAAAAACATTTCTGGGGATTGTCGGTGGAGATTGCCTTGTCGCTGGCGCTTCTTGCAATGACAGGTATGGGGGTTGAATCTGGGTATGATTTGCCATTTTTGAGTTTTGTGGTAGTGGTTTAGTATTGAAATTGCGGGTTGGCTCACATTCGCATCACAAGTTTGGGTTCGATTGCTCATTTTTAAGTTTAGTGGTAGTGATTTGGTAGTGAAATTGTAAGATGGAGATTGCAGGGTCGCATTCGCTCCTCGCAATGACAGGATTGGGGTTTGGGTTCGAATGCTCATTTTTAAGTTTTGGGATAGTGGTTTGGTAGTAAAATTGCGAATTTTGGGCGTGCACGATTGGTGATAACTCCACAGTAAAGCGGTGGAGCACGCGGGCCGATTTCTCATTTGTGCTTTTGCCATGTTGGTCCCCTAACTTATTGTTTCTATATATGGCCCGGTTCTGATTTTACCATTGATTTGGTAGTGAAATTGGATTAGATTAATCTTATCATAGGCTGAAAAGCCCAATTACGATCAGGTGTAGGCGAATAATCAGGTAAAGGGGTTAGGAATGGAAGTTAGAAATATAGGAATATATGAAAGCCACCTGAAAGATGAGCCCCCCGCGTTTTTATCCAAAAGGCATTTGACAAATTGATCTCACATACGTTATAATTCTTGAGTCTAATGTTGACGGTCGAATCAAAGGGCGCGGACAGAATAACGGTCACGATATCACATCCAGGTCATCACCCAAAGATTGATTACAGTCTGCTTGTCATACATAATACTAATATGGCGGTTCATTCCCGTCGTCATAAAGGAGGCGTTTTTATGATAAGAATACTCGCATATTTACTTATCGGGCTGGTGATACTGGCCGGGATCAGCTTTTTGACCTGTTGTGATGACTGCCCCACCTGTCCCACAGACCCTGTGCCGGGCAGTTATTATGTATATTTTGCGGACGACAACGACCTGGATTCCAGCTATGTATGGATAGCCGATTCGGCTACTGATTCCATTATCGATTCCATCCCGATACCGGTGTTTGCCTACCGAATGAATGTATCTCCCAATGGGCAGTATTTAGCAGTAACCTTCTCTTTTGATTCCATTTTTGTCTATGATGTAGATACAAAAGAAATCGTAAGCAAGATTGGCGATGTAACAATGGGGGGCAGAACACGACCATATTTCAGCAGTTGCGGACAAAACCTGGTTTTGGGCGCAGAGACATTGGATGCTATGTTAAAATATGACATATTATCCGGCAACCTGCTGGATAGCGACACACTAACCTATGACTTAATGGGACAAACATCAATTTCACCTTATGTATATGGTTTGGTCAATAGTAATGAATACTTCATTTACGACTATGAACATATGGAGATTGTTGCACGGGACACACTGTGGGGACGCGACGGGAATATTACGGAACCGATAACTCATATGACGCTTTCGCGGGATGAGCAACTTTGTTATTTTATGGTATATCCGGACAGAGTCTACAAATATGATCTTCAGACCAATATTATTGTTGATTCGGTATATATTCAATATAACTCTTACCATGGTGAAATGACATGCACCTCGGATGGCCGCTTTTTATTGGTGGCCGAGGTTCGCGACATGGGGATTGGTCAACCGGGGACTCTGGCGGTATTTGATCTTGATTGTTTCGGCAGTGTGCACCGTATCGGTACATGGGATATCAATCCAATTTATCCAGCGGCTCCAATGTATCTGGGCTATCTAGCCATTACACCCGATGGTTATAAAGCATATTCCGTTACATATTGGATTGGTGCATTGCCACCAGTTTCGTTCAACCTGGTTGATTATAGTGCCGGCCTCATAAACGGTATGCGTGATAAATACAGCCCTGGGGATGTGGTGGTTGGCAGAGAAATAAAGAAGTAAAGGGGTATATGATGCGTAGGACAGTAGTAATAACAGTGCTGGCGGCATTAACCGCCGGAATAGCGGTTTCGGAAGACAATTATTATTATTCCGACAATCAACAGTTTATTCTAACAAAAAGCGACAACCAGGTTGTCATTGGCTTTTCAGAGGACGGCTTTGGTGTTTTCACCCAGCTTTTTCTCGATTATTCTGAGTTGGTTGATTCCATACCGCCAGAACCAATCAAAGGGAATTATTATGTTATATCAGTTGAGGAAGAGACTAACATTGACAGCATGCTGGAAGTCTTAAACGAGGATAGCAATATTACACGCGCGCACAGCGTATATCTCAATGACAATGGAGGACATGAAGTATTTACAAATGAAATCGTTGTGAAAAAATCGGACCTATTGTCTGATATGTCCTTTGATTCATTATTGACTACATATGATGCTTATCAGATTGGTCAAAGCACACATCGTGACAATGTAAGGTATGTTTGTTTGAATGATTCTGTGCAATCTTCAGTTCTCGAAATTTCCAATAGACTTTACGAGAATGACAATATTGAATACAGCCATCCGGTATTATGGCGTGACTATGAATTTTTCTATGAACCTGTCGATCCATACTTTCAGTACCAATATAATCTGCATAATGAGACAGTCTATCTTGATGAATGGATGGATACGATTGGCGTTGGTGTCGACATTGATGCTCTTGAGGCCTGGCAGATAACACGTGGCAATTCCAATGTTATTGTCGGCGTAATAGATGATGGAATAGGAGGACATGTCGAGTTTAGTAACGGAACTCTAATAGACACATTTGATATTACAAATAATGACTCCAATTGTATTGTTACAGCATGCGATACTTGTGCACATGGATATGCGGTGGCATCATTGATTATGGCGGCGCATGATCAAAATGGCATGGCCGGCATTGTGCCTGATTGTAAATTCCTATTTATAAAAATCGTAAAAGAAAATGGAGATTTTGAGGCAGAGCCAATTTTAGCGGAGTCATTGGTTGAGGCAGCTTATAGAGGCGCCAAAATTATCAATTGCAGTTGGGGTTGCCCGTGGTGCGATGTCAGTGATGATATGGTCGATGCTCTTAATGCAGTTACAGATCCGAGTATTTATGGATATAGTTGTGTTGTGGTTTTTGCGGCTGGCAATCATGGCGGGTTATTCGGAGGGATTGCCTATCCAGCAAACATGCCTCAAACATTGGCGGTTGGTGCAACTGATAGTATGGATACTCGATGGTGGTATAGCGCAACGGGGAACGAGTTGGATGTGGTTGCAACATCTGGAAACATTAAACACAATGCAACATTATCACCCGGATATTATGCTATAGGTTCTATCATTACTGCAGATCGTCCAGATGACTATGGATATAATCCATATTATCATCAACCACCGTATATTTCCTTTTGTCAGGACACATGGTATCCGAGGCCATTTTATGTTGAAAATGACTATTTTTGTGCATTTGGCGGGACATCGGGGGCGTGCCCTCTTGTGGCCGGAATCGCGGCAATGATTGTATCTCGGCGGCCGGACCTGGCCGATTCGAATTATACCATATATGATATCATCAGGAATTCTTCAGTCGATCAGGTCGGGCCTGATACCGGCTATGTTACAGATACGCCCGGGTGGGATACTAAATATGGTTGGGGGCGTGTAAGTGCCTTCCGCGCGTTGCTGGCGGTTTGTCGGGGTGATGCCAACAACGACGGGACGGTTGATCCGCTGGATATCTGGCATCTCATTGATTTTATCTACACCTATGGATATCAGCAGGGTCAACCTGTTCCGGATTTGCTGATGGGTGATGCCAATTGCGATGCGGATGTTAATCTGCTGGATATTCTGTATTTGATCGAGCATTTGTACCGCGATGGTGAGGCTCCCCCAATTTGTTTTGATTATGGTGATTGATTTGTATTAGTAAATATCCTTCCGGGCGGTTTTGGATAATAAGAAGGCTGTCAGTTGTCTCTTAGGTTACATTTTTCAAAAACCTCTTGACTTGTGATAATATGTATACTAAATATCAGCATGCAAAATAATAAGGGCTATGAATATGCTTGAGTATGATCTGGGTTTGGAGGTTTTGATTGCCTTACGGCAGATAATGAGAGCGGTCGACCTTCACTCAAAAAAGCTTGAAAAAGACTATAAACTTACCGGGCCGCAACTGATTGTATTGAGTCAGACGGTAAAACAAGATGATATCCCGATAGGAAAACTGGCGGAACGGGTCAGCCTCAGTAATGCGACCATAACCGGCATAGTCGATCGGCTTGAAAAACGCGGACTGGTTCAGCGGATCAGAGGCACGAATGATAGACGTCAAGTGCTGATTACTGCTACCAGTGAAGGTATCAGGGTCATGAAAGCGGCACCGTCGCCGCTTCAGGAGCAGTTTTTAAATCGCTTTAAGAAATTGAGTGCCAATGAACAAAAGACGATTTTGCGGGCACTTGAGGAAGTCGCGACGATGATGAAAGCGGAACATCTTGATGTTGCGCCGGTGCTTTTCGGGCAATCGCTTTCGGATGGCAGGCTGGACAATAAACAGGGAGGCGTTGACGATGGCAACGGAAAATAAAACAGTAACAATGGATGAAAAAACAAAGTCAGACATTACCATACACGTCATCAGGCATGCGGATGATTTTCCGTCATGGATAACGGCGGATCAACTTGCGAGATTTGTTCATGAAAATATAAAGCCGTACGAGGATTCGCTTGAGGATACCAGGGCGGGGATCGATATGGCACTCGATCCGGACAGGCCCAAGGGTGCGTTTATTTTGCTTGCGGAGGAAAACCAAACCCCCCTGGGGGCACTGATCATGCTTCGCACCGGCATGAAAGGGTTTGTCCCGGAGAATATTCTTCTGATGGTATGTGTTCATCCGTCGGCGCGCGGCAAGGGGGTCGGGGGACAGATCATCAGGAAAGGGCTCGAAGAGGCCGACGGCGATGTGAAACTGCACGTGGAATATGATAATCCCGCCAAGGGAGTATATGAAAAAATCGGGTTCACGACGAAATATGCAGAAATGAGGTATCTCAAATGAACCGGGTAGTTATAAATCTGGAGTCGCTGAAATACAATATCGCGGTGGTCAACAAATGGATGAAAGGCCATAACGCCACCTGGACGGTGGTGACCAAGGTATTGTGCGGGCATCCCGAAGCGCTACGGGCATTGCACCTGCTCGGTGTAAAATCCATGGGGGACACCCGGCTTCCGAATTTTCAGGCAATCAAGGAAATCGGTGAAGATTGCGAGTGCTGGTATATCAGAGTCCCCGATTTGTCTTCGATCGAAGAGATGGTTTCTCTTTGCGATGTCAGCCTTAACAGTGAAATTAAAGTCATCAAGGCGATCAACGAAGAGGCGAAGCGGCAGAACAAAACGCATCGTATTATTATAATGATCGAACTGGGCGATCTGCGCGAGGGGATATTGCCGGGGTCTTTGATCAAGTTTTACGAAGAAGTTTTCCAGTTGTCGAACGTCGAGGTTTTGGGGATCGGTGCCAATCTCGGATGCATGGCGGGAGCGGTTCCCACGGTGGATCAGTTTACGCAGTTGGTTCTTTACAAGCAGTTGTTAGAGCTTAAATTTCAGCGCAGTCTTCAACTCATCTCGGCCGGCTCGACGGTGGTTTTGCCGCTGTTGCTGGACGGTCAGTTGCCGAGGGCAATTAACCATTTCCGTATCGGCGAGGCGATTTTTCTGGGCAGTGACCTGGTGAATGACAAGATGTTGCCGTATATGAGCGATGATGTGGTTTTGCTGGAAGCGGAGATCGTGGAGATCAAGAAAAAGGGTTTAACACCGCTGGGTGAAACGGGCACGCAAACTCCCTTTGACAGCGATTTTGCGGATGATTCGACGCCGGGACAACGGGGGTATCGGGCGCTTATTTCGATCGGGCAGTTGGATACCGAGATTTCCGGATTGACGCCGGTGAACAGCAGTTTTAATATCGCGGGTGCCAGTAGCGATATAACGGTGGTTAATATCGGCGATGAGCGGCAGGGGTTACGGGTGGGTGATTCCATCAAGTTTCGGATAAATTATGCCGCGCTGTTACGGTTGATGAGCAGTAAGTACATCGAAAAGAAGGTGGAGCCACCGCTGGAACAATTCGACGGGGGGGTTGACACGGTCTTTCGTGTCAAAGCCGTGTAGTGGTGACGGGTAATCGGGGAGAGTGGTTTTTCCTTTGTACCCGATCAAGATTGTTTATCTTATGCGTTCTGCATAAGGTTCCGGTTTAGATAAAAGCATTGCATTGTTAGCGAAATTGGTAGGTTGCTATGGCCGGTATGTTGCGGTATCGTAGTAGTAGCCATTTATTCTTACGATCCTCCCCAATACTAATTTTATATTTGACCAAATAGAGGGGCAGTCCAAACTAACGACTAATGATGCGAATGTAATTCATAACTTATTACAAAATATCCATGTGAAGTATTGACTTTGACGAAATTCACTATTATAATTTCTATCATTTTCAGTCAAAATGTGTTCAATGCTCATCGCCTGGAGGGAGGTACTATCATGAGGTTTAAACCATTTATTTCAATCCTTTTTGTCTCTTTGTTATTATTGTCGGCGGGTGTTTTTGCCCAGACTACTGTTACCGGCAATGTCTCAGGAACCTGGAATACAGGAGGAGCCCCATACCTTCTGATTGATGATTGTACTGTACAAACCGGAGAATCGCTAATTATAGAGCCAGGGGTTGAAATCATCATTAGCGATTCCAAGTCACTTAATGTATATGGAAAAATCTCTGCGGTCGGAACTGCAAGCCAGCATATTACATTCAGAGCGGTTAACAGCAGTGTTAAATTCAATAAGGTATATGTAATAAATGGTTCCAGTGCTCCCCCGGTAAGTGAATTCAAGTATTGTGATTTCACCGATTCACAAATCGGTCTATATCTTCATGCATATGGCAGGATTGACAATGCTTATACAACTCTGAAGACAATTGTCTCCAATTGCAATTATGACAGTTCCGTTTCAACCGGCATATATGTAAGAGCACAAGCCAAGGACGCATCACAGTACATGACCCCCAAGAGACGCCATGCAAAAGTCAGTCCTACTATTGATGGCTGTACATTTAATGGCAATGGAGTGGGGATAGAAATGTATACACAAGGAGCTGGAAGTATTTATTATTCGACGGGGAATACAGCTGCGATTATTCAGAATAATATATTTATGGAATCTTCAGGAGCCGCTATAAGCATGTTGCCTGGGTCGCTTAATAGGGGGACTCCTTTTTTTGTTAACAACACGATTGTGGATTGCGAGCGAGGTATTTGGATTCAAGATGGTGATTTTAATGCTATCACGATAAACAATATCTTCTATGGTACAACGACTGCGATTGAAAGAACCGGTAGTAACAGCAGTATAACGTATTTCAATTGTTTTTATGACAATACCGTTGATTTTGTCGGATATCCGCCCGCTTATGGTGATATTGTGCTGTCAAACGCAAATGGTGATCCATGCGACATGGGATTTAATATTTTCCAGGATCCGTTATTCGAGGACGCGCAATTCCATTTGGCGAGCAGTAGCCCCTGCATTGAGGCCGGCAAAGATTCTATAGAGGTCAGCGATGTATGGTATTACGCGCCAGACCATGACTTAATCGGCAATCCGCGGCCGATGCCTGTCGAAGCCAGACCGGATATGGGTGCCTGGGAGACGGACTACCATACGAGCATCGACTCTGACCGCGAGGTCTCAATCCCTGCAAGTTATAAGTTAAGCCAAAATTACCCCAACCCTTTCAATCCAATGACAACAATTGACTATTCTGTTGTCACCAGATCTCAGGTCACAATTTCGATATACAGTATTCTTGGTAGAGAAATAAATACCATACTTAACGAGGAAAAATCTGCAGGCAATTATTCTATTCAATGGAATGGGGAAGATTCAGAAGGTAACAGGGTAGCGTCCGGCATATATTTTTATCAAATAAAGGCGGGGGATTTTATCAATTCAAAGAAGATGCTGATGCTGAAATAGATGTTTAATATATCTGTTGATAAGACCGGTGAATTTAAAAGTTCATCGGTCTTTTAATTTTCGATAAATTGCAAAACACGTCCAGTAGATCGTCTATTTCCTATTTGTAGCCGGGTGGCGAAAGTTTTTAGACTTGAAGATAATAAAATGCAATCCCAAGACTGGCTATATAATGATGCGGGAGCGATAAAACCATTGCTTTGGTAGTGAAATTGTGTTAGAATAATCTTATCATAGGCTGAGAAGCCCAATTACGATCAGTAGTAAGGAAATAATCAGGTAAAGGGGTTAGGAATGGAAGAAAGTATACAGGAATATATGAAACCCACCTGAAAGGTGGGCCACCCGGGCACATTGGAGGGAGGTATTCGGTGGTAGAATATTTAGGCATTGCGGCATCGGTAATCGCAATATTATCTGCGATTTTTGCATTGAGGAAACGGATTTTCCCAAAGACGGCGGTGGCGTCGGAGTCGCTGACAAAGGCGGAGGCCAATTTTGATTATTATTTCAACAAATGGATGGAGGCCGGGTATTCCACCAAACATAAATACTTGATTTCGTGGGATGATTTTATGCAAATCGACAGGCATCAGAAAGTATTCATGGCGAAAAAAGACGAAAATAAGAGGTTGTTTTTGCTTGTCTGTGCGGTGAAAAACGGAACCTGGGGTGAGTGGTGGCCGGAAGATATTCCATGGAGAAGGCTTGTTGGGGCGCTTGCCACGCTTTTGAATGGTGAGGCCGGCTGGCGGCCGGTTTGGCGAGCGGCGTATCTTATTGAAAAGCTGGTAAATAAGAATCAAACGGAGTTGATCGATTTGTTGCCGGACGACATAATCGATGACAAGGAGGTAAAAGAGGTCATTCAGGTGATTACAAAGATGAGTGTGGTCAAATACCTGGAGGGGGTGACACAAGGAAACAACTCCCATTTGCGAGATAAGGCTTTTACGATTCTTGAGGATATAAAGGCTTACCACGAGGCAGATTTGGAAATCAAGTATCCTGATCCTGAATATACTTGAGGGTGCGATAATATCATTGCTTTGGTAGTGAAATTGTGTTAGAATAATCTTATCATAGGCTGAAAAGGCCAATTAGGATCAGATGTAAGGAAATAATCAGGTAAAGGGGTTAGGAAATGTGATGAGTAAAATATAGATATATGAAAGCCACCTGAAAGGTGGGCCATTCGGGTGAATCTGGAATATTGTAATTAAGGAGTAATTAGTCACTGTTAAAATTATGATGCTTGACAGCATGTTGAGAAATCTTATATTTAGTATAGTAAGATAATCTATGATATATCAGAGCAAATATTCTCAAAAGAGTATTCTATTATAAATAGCTAAGGAGGGCATGATGTCAAGATCACGAAAAAGGGAAATACCAAACGCGACTATCTGGGCTGCCTTGATCACAGGCCTAGCAATCATTATCGGCGCTTCTATAGGACTCCTACATCAGGGCAAAAGGATAACACAGCTTCAGCAAGTGGCGCCAAATGCAATTTACCCAATGACAGCAGCAATGTTGATGAGTTGCAATGATGGACATTACGATCAGGCAGATAAATTGGCTGATGGTATACTTGCCTTTGATTCAGATAATCATAGGGCTCTAAACATGAAGGGGGCAATCGCATTCTACAGAAATTCGTATTCAACTGCGCTAGACTATTTTACTAAGGCACGAAAAGCAGTGCCTGATACAGCGCCGGATACAGCAAGTCTTATGTATGCCTACACGATGAATCTCGCTGATACATATGTTGAAACAGGTGGATACAAACGTGCTATTGAACTGTACCAATCCGTGTCCGACAATTCACCAGAATGGTCATATGGGATAGGACGCGCATATATGCATTCTGGGCAATATGATGAAGCATTGAAGTATCTGGAGAATGTGCCAAGTAACAATGGTCGCGGCAGGGCAAGAGCCTTGGAAGCCGCGTGTTATATGGGATTGGCTGATTCAGAACATGATGCAAATAGTATTTTGGAACTAAAAAACAAGGCCAAGGCAAAATTGCAGGATGGTATTATCCAAGATAAAAACTACTGGCATGATATTTTGACCGGACAAATAGTAGATGTACATGAGAGCCATACAATTGCCAGAAAACTACTGCGCGAATTGCTTTTAGAAAATGACTATGCATTACAAAATGAAAGCCAGGGCGATTGTTGCCGTTTCGGTGGACCACCGTGATCACAATGTTCGATCAAAACATACATCAACTTAGATGTAGAAGAGTCTCAACCGCACGATGGTCGGAGGGGAGATAAAATCGATAGACTGCTATGGATTAATAACGCATAGCAGAGCTGTGGTTTAACGGCTAAAGGGTTGAGTCACCCGAGATTTGGAAGTTGATCTACTAATCGGGGATAATTTTTCATAATTTTCAAATATCGCTTGATTTTGTCTACCGGGTGCGTATATTATCTAACGATTTCTTCGGGGTGAGGTGTGATTCCTCAACCGGCGGTTAAAGGCCGCGAGCCGGTGAAAAAACCGGCTGAACCGGTGTAATTCCGGTCCCGACGGTATAGTCCGGATGGGAGAAGAAAACGGTATAGATAGTGACATATCTACATCCGCTCTATACACCCCGATTAATATTGGGGTTTTTTTGTGGCTTCTGAGAACGACCGCACATACATGCAAACGGCCCTGAAACTGGCCGAACGGGGGCGGGGCAGAACAGCACCAAATCCGATGGTGGGGGCGGTAATTGTCAAGAACGGCCGCATTGTGGGACAGGGATTTCACAAGAAGGCCGGGACCGCTCATGCCGAGATCGTGGCGCTTGCAGACGCGGGCCGAGCGGCGCGGGGCGCGACGCTGTATGTTACGCTGGAACCGTGCAGTCATCATGGCCGCACCGGGCCATGTGCGCTGGCGGTGGTCGAGGCGGGGATTGCACAAGTTTTCTATGCGATCAAAGACCCCAACCCGCTGGTCAACGGACGCGGCGCAGGGATGCTTCGCAAAGGCGGAGTAAAGACGCATTGCGGTCTTCTGCGCGCCGAAGCGAGCCGTCTGAATGAAGTCTATCTGAAATATATCACCACCGGGCGTCCGTTTGTGACGCTGAAGCTGGCACAGTCGCTCGACGGCCGGATTGCGGCGGTGGGCGGTGATTCGGACTGGATATCGAGTGCGGTATCGCGAACGATGGTGCATCGGATGCGCGCCGAGTCCGACGCGGTGGTGGTAGGGGCCGGGACGGTGACTGCCGACAACCCGGAACTGACGGTGCGGATGGTGAAGGGGAAGAATCCATATCGCATTATTGTGTCCGCGCATCCCGATTTCAAAAAGAGCCTGAAGCTGTTTCGCAATAACGATGACGCGCGTACGATCGTGGCGACGTCGAAGAAGTCTGCCGAAAAAGTTAAGGCGAAGAATCTGACAGTGTGGACGGTGAAGAATTCGCACGGTCGGATTGATCTCGATGATTTTATCGAGAAGGCAGGACGGTTTGGCATAAGGTCGATGCTGGTTGAGGGGGGCGGAAAGCTCGCAACGTCGTTTTTGAAAGCGGGGCTGGTGGACAAGCTGATGGTGTTTACGGCGCCGCTGATAATCGGCAAGGGAATTGACGGGGTGGGTGATTTGAAGGTGAATCATATCGCCGAGGCGATGGGTTTTGATGAGTGTGTTTTTAAGCCGAGCGGGACTGATATGATGTTCGTGGGATACCCGAAGGGAAAATGATGTTTACGGGGATAATCGAGACGGTCGGAGTGATCAAGCAGATACGGCCCCGGGCCAATTATAAATTACTGACGATTGCGCCAGAGCGGGCGTTTGAGAAGGTCGTTTTGGGTGAGTCGATCGCGGTGGACGGGTGTTGTCTGACGGTGACGGAATTCGACGAGACGACATTCACGGTGGAAGCATCGCAGGAGACACTGGCGATGACGGTGGTGGGGAAGTACGCGCAGGATACGAAAGTCAACCTGGAGCGGGCGTTGCTTGCGACCAGCCGCCTGGGGGGACATTTCGTCTCGGGGCATGTGGATTGTATCGGCAGGGTGACGCGGGCAACGGCGATCGGGGATTCGGTCGAGTATGCAGTGCGGTACCCGGAAAAGTTTCAGCGGTATTTGGTGGCGAAGGGATCGGTGGCGATTGACGGGATCAGTTTGACGGTTAATAAAATCACGGGTAGTGAATTCACGGTGAATTTGATTCCGCACACGCAGGCCGAGACGACGTCGGTGGGCTGGAAAACCGGAAGTGAAGTAAATCTGGAGTTTGACCTGCTTGGTAAGTACATGGTCAGGCTTCTTGATATAGAAACCAAGGGCAATCTGACTCTCAATAAGTTGATCGAGAGCGGATGGTAATACAGGTGGAGTAGACATGGTTACGTTCAACAAGATCTCGGAAGCAATTGAAGATATTCGCGACGGGAAGATGATTATCGTGGTGGATGATGAAGATCGCGAGAACGAAGGCGATTTTATCATGGCGGCGGAGAAAGTGACGCCGGAAGCGATAAATTTCATGGCGACGCACGGGCGGGGGCTGATTTGCACGTCGCTGACCAAGGAGCGGCTGGACAAGTTGCAGTTGTATCCCATGGTGCAGGCGAACAGTTCCAAGTACGGGACGCGATTTACGGCGTCGGTGGATGCCCACGAAGGGACGACGACGGGGATTTCGGCATCGGATCGGGCGATCACGGTGAAGGTGCTGGCTGATGACGACGCGGTGCCGGAGGATTTGAGCCGTCCGGGGCATATTTTCCCGATTCAGGCGGTTCCGGGCGGAGTGCTACGCCGGGCGGGGCACACGGAGACGTCGGTTGACCTGGCACGGCTGGCCGGATTGAAGCCGGTGGGGGTGCTCTGCGAAATCATGGACGACGACGGGACGATGGCGCGGGTGCCACGGCTGTATGAGATCGCGCAGAAGTTCGGTTTGAAGCTGGTGACGGTGCAGGATTTGATCGAGTACCGGCGACGGACCGAGAAGCATGTCAAACGGCTGACGGAGGTTGATTTTCCGACTAAGTTCGGGGATTTTCGTCTGTTTCTGTATGGCAGTGATCTTGAAGAGAAAAGCCATCTCGCGTTGGTGAAGGGGGATATCAAGGGGAAAGAAGAGGTCTTGGTGCGGGTTCACTCGGAATGTCTGACCGGTGACGTGTTCGGTTCGGAGCGTTGCGATTGCGGCAGTCAACTGGGGGTGGCGCTACGGCGGATCGAGAAGGAAGGCATGGGGGTCTTTTTGTATATGCGGCAGGAGGGTCGGGGGATCGGCCTGACCAATAAAATCAAGGCATACGCGCTTCAGGATAACGGCCGGGACACAGTTGAGGCCAATCATGATCTTGGTTTCCCGACGGATTTGCGGGATTACGGGATCGGGGCGCAAATTTTGGCTGATTTAGGCCTGAAGAGCATTCGGTTGATGACGAACAATCCCCGCAAGATAGTCGGGCTCGAGGGGCACGGACTGAAGGTGGCGGCGCGGGAGCCGTTGCAGTGTGATGTCAACGAGCACAACGCCCGGTATCTGAAGACCAAGCGGGACAAGATGGGACATTTATTATCCAATATCATATAGGGTGGAATTATGGGTTACAAAGAAATAGCCGGTGCGCTTGACGCGACCGGGATGAAATTCGGAATCGTCGTCAGTCGTTTTAACGAATTGCTGACGTCGAAACTGCTGGAGGGCGCGGTGGATTGTCTGCTTCGCCACAACGCGGTTGAAGAGAATATTACAGTGGCGCGGGTACCGGGTTCTTTCGAGATACCGTATGCGGCGTCCAAGATGGCGTCGTCGAAGATGTATGATGCGGTGCTTTGTCTGGGGACGGTGATTCGGGGCGACACTCCGCATTTTGATTATATTGCGGCGGAAGCCACCAAGGGCATCGCCAAAGTCGCGCTGGATTCGGGACGACCGATTATTTACGGGGTAATTACGGCCGATACGCTTGATCAGGCGATTGAACGGGCCGGAACCAAGGCCGGCAACAAGGGTTGGGATGCGGCACTGGCCGGGATTGAGATGGTTAATCTGTATCGCGAAATCGATAAGACATGAGCAGTCGCCACCGCGCCCGGGAGCATGTGCTGAAGGCTCTGTACGCCTATGAAATCGGGGATCAGGCCACGGTTGAGGTGTTCGACAGGGTGGTTGAAAAGAGCGGCCTTGACGACAACTCGGTAAATTTTGCCAGGACGCTGTTTGTCAACGTGATCGAACATCTGGCCGAGATTGACCGGAGTATTGAAAAGCTGGCCACGAATTGGCACCTGGAACGCATCGCCATTGTCGACAAGAACATCCTGCGGCTGGCGATCGGTGAGGTGGAATACATGCCGGAGGTGCCGATCCGGGTGGCGGTCAACGAGGCAATTGAACTGGCCAAGCGTTTCAGCACGCTGGAATCGGCGGCGTTTGTCAACGGCATTCTGGATCGAGTTTTGCACGAACACGAAACAAAGGAATAAAACCGGTTCCGGGATGACCTAGTGGAATTAGAAAAGCCGGGAGTGATAATCACCCCGGCTTTTTTAGTGGTCGGCGGATTTTATTGGATGCGGGAGTGAGGGTGATGGTGATTTGTATTTCCGGCTGGACTTATCGGGAAAATTGTTTATATTGCCAACCTTAGCTTGTATAAAGATTTAGCGGATGTCGACGATATGAGGTATTAGTGACCAGCATCGAAAAAAACATCGCTGATTCTCGTCCTTTTGATCGCCTGAATGCTGTTCTGGCGGCGGGGATATTCCTGATTACCACCGTCGTTTTTTATCTGACCAAGGCTCCGACTTTTTCATTCTGGGATTGCGGGGAATTCATTGCCTGCTCGTATATCCTGGGAATCCCGCATCCGCCCGGCTCGCCGCTTTATATCCTGATTGGGCGACTCTTTTCGATTCTGCCAATGGCATCTGATATTGCGGTGAGGATCAATCTTCTCTCGGTGATTTCATCGGCGGTTGCGGCGATGTTTACCTACCTGGTGACGGTGCGGCTGATTCGGTTCTGGTTTGCCGATCGGAACAGTATATATAATCGGATAATTACATATATCGGCGGTGTCACCGGGGCGTTGTTTATGGCTTTCTCGGACACCAACTGGGGCAACGCGGTGGAGGCCGAGGTTTATGCCCCCGCGATGCTGGTGATGATGGCGATTTACTGGCTGGCGCTGAAATACTATGATCATCAGGAAACGACGACCGGCAGTAAATTTATGCTACTGGCTCTCTACCTGGGCATGCTGGGGGTTGGAATCCACCTGACGTTATATGTGGTGGTGCCGGTACTGGGGCTGTATTTTGTGCTCAAGAAAGAGGCCGGAATCCGCGAGTGGGGTATTCTGTCGCTGTTTTTTGTCGGTGAATTTCTATTAATCTTTTTGCTTTCTTCGCGACCGGGTGAGGTGCCATATTATTTGCCGTTCCTGGTTATTTTTATAATATTCCTGTTTCATTGTATCTATCGTCAGCAGTTTAGGACCGCGTTGAAGATTACGCTGGGTTTGTATTTGCTTGCTCTTTTTCCATTTTACTTTGTGGTGATAAACGCCGCCGCGGTTAATATTGGCGGGGGTGAGTCAGCCTTTGCGCAAAGTCTGCAGAAACTGCCGATTGGATGGATTGGCGTGATCGGGTTATTGCTATGGGGTTTTTATGCTCTATACCGGATGATTGCCGCCGACAAATCCAAACGGGATGAAGTCTGGCTGATCACGGCGTTTTACTCGCTGTCCCCGGTGGTGATGTTCGGGCTTGGCGAGATATTCAGCGGTTACGGCGCTTTTCTGGGGTTGTCGATTCTCGGCCTGCTGGGGGTGGTGCTGTTGTTGTGGCGGTATATCAACTGGCTGGTGCTGGTGGGTTTGGGGGCGATGTCGCTGATTATACTCGGTTTCTGGCAGTTTGCGGTGGGGCTGGTGCTGGGTGGTGCGGTTTTGATCATACTGGGCATTGTGCTTCGTGACCGAGACTGGAAAACGGCTATCGGTATTATCCTGCTGGCCGTGATCGGGTATTCGGTTCATCTATATATACCAATTCGATCGGCGCACAACCCATCCATAGATGAAAACAACCCTTCCGAATCATTGACGGCTTTTGTGGGATACCTGGAGCGCAAGCAGTACGGGACGGAGACGATGGTGGAACGGATGTTCAAACGTCGGGCGGAATGGTCCAACCAGTTCGGGGACAGCCGGCGGATGGGGTTCTGGCATTTTTTCAAAGACCAGTACGGTCTGAACGGCCCGAAGTTTTTTATCCCGTTAATACTGGGATTGTTCGGTATCTGGGAGACGATCCGGCGGAGGGCGGCAGTGGGTCTTCCGCTGTTTGTCCTGCTGATATTATGTACGGTAGGGTTGATTCTGTACATGAATTTTGCCGACGGCACTCGCCAGAATGCGGCTACCGGGCTGGGGTATATGGAAGTGCGCGACCGCGATTATTTCTTCACACCGGGCTTCGTGTTATTCGGGATGGCAATCGGGTTGGGATTGGCGGCCTTAATGGATTTAATCCGCGACACTTTCCGCGCCTTCGGGCCAACGGTGGAGAAGACAGCCTTCGGAGCATCGACCCTGCTGGTGTTGATGCCGCTGTTTCCACTGACCCAGAATTATTTCTTTAACGATCGCTCGCGCAATTATATTCCGTATGATTATGCCAACAATTTCCTTCAGTCCTGCCATCAAGACGCCATTTTTGTAACGAACGGGGACAACGATACTTTCCCGCTCTGGTGCATTCAGGAAGTGTATGGAGTGCGCAAGGATGTCAAGATCGTCAATTTGTCGCTGGCGAACACGTCCTGGTATATCGAGCAGTTGCGCGACCAACACGGTGTGCCGATCAGTTTCTCCGACATGGAGATCACGCGTCTGTTTCCGTATCGAACCCGCGAAGGGCAGGCCTTTCGTATTCAGGATCAATTGATGGACAATATTATCGTGGCCAATCGCTGGAAGTACCCAGTGCAGTATGCGTTTACGGTGCCGGAGAGCAACCGCAATTTCCGAGGCAAGTCGCTGGACAGCAATCTGGTGCTGGAGGGGATGGTGTATACGCTTTCACCACAGACCCGCAAGAACGAAATGGATTTCGAGCGTACCCATCAGTTGTACATGGAGGATTACGAGTATCGTGGAGTCAACGATCCAACGGTTTACAAGGATGAAGCGACCAGGCGAATAAACAACAATTACGTTCAGGGCTTTTTACTGCTGGCGGATTCATTGCGTCGCGCCGGTGAATACAATGAGGCCCTGAAGTATGTCGAGCGCTCACTGGAACTGGTCCCGGAATCTTTTGATAATTATGCCTACGCATCGCAGTTACTGGCCGAGATGGGTCGGATGGACACCCTGATGACCTTTGTCGAAGAGGCCCCGACACTTCGCAAGAAGGAGTTATATTTTAACTGGGCGATCTCGGCGCGAATAAGCGGTCGGATGGACGATGCTATCGAGGTCTTGAAAATCATCCGGGCCCGGTATCCTGAATATGTCGATGCTTTCCGGCAGTTGGGTGCAATGTACTATCAGCTCAAGCGATATTCAGACCTGAGTGATTTGATCGACGTGTGGCTGGTGACGCACCCGGAAGATTATGAGACGCGTATACTTCGCCGTGACCTGGATTCAATTATGATCGATCTGGACAGCGTGACGGGTGCCGGACAATGAGGATTCTGGCCCTGAACTGGCAGGATCGGACCAATCCCCAGGCGGGGGGAGCAGAGGTGCACCTGGAGCAGTTGTTGCGTCGCCTGGTGGGGATGGGGCATGAAGTCACGCTGTTTTGCTCGTCCTATGCGGGCGCCGCACCCGTAGAAACCATCGATGGAATCACGATAATTCGCAAGGGCAACCGTTATAATTTTAACCTGATCGCGCCGTTTACCCTGCGCAAGCTGGTGCGCGAGGGCAAGTTTGACGTGCTGGTTGAGGATATCAACAAGATTCCCTTTTACACGCCGCTTTATTTGAATCTGCCGACGCTGGTGGTGGTCCCGCATTTGTTTTCCACGTCGGTTTTCAAGGAGATCAATTTCGCGCTGGGGATGTATATTTACCTTTGCGAGTTGCCGTTGGTGCGACTGTACCGGGGGCGGAAATTCAACGTCATTTCCGAATCGACCCGTGACGATATCGCCGAGCGGGGTGTCCCCACTGAGGATATCTCGGTTATTCACTGCGGTATCGACGGTGAGATTTACAATTACGATGAACAAATTAAGAAGTATGAACGGCCGACGGTGCTGTATTTGGGCCGTATCAAGAAATACAAGTCGATCGATCACCTGGTGGTGGCTTTCAAGCAGGTTTTGTCCGATTTTCCCGAGGCCTGTCTTAAAATTGTCGGGACGGGAGATTATGTTGCCCCGCTGAAAACCCTGGCAGAACAACTTAAGATTGCGGACCGGGTGGATTTCCCCGGGTATGTTGATCAGGCCACCAAGGTGGAGATATTACGACGCAGTCACGTGGCGGTGTACCCCTCGCTCAAGGAGGGATGGGGGTTGACCAATATCGAGGCCAACGCCTGCGGGACGGCGGTGATCGCGGCTAATTCTCCCGGCCTGCGTGACTCGGTGGTCGATGGCACGACCGGTTTTTTATACGAGTACGGCAATATTGGACAATTAGCCGAGCGTTTGCAGAGCATTCTTCGGGATGACACTTCGCGCGGTCGTCTGGAACAGGGGGGGCTTGAGTGGGTGAAGAAGTTCAACTGGGATGACGCCGCCGGGGAGTTTGTCTCGGTGCTGGAGTCAATCATTAACAAGAAATAACGCCATGCCGAAAAAAAAGCTCTGGTCATTTCTCATCGGAATATTCATCTCTGCGGCATGCCTGTATTTGATTTTCAGAAATGTCGATTTTCCGGAATTGATGACGGCGCTCAAACAGGCCAATTATCTCTGGATTATCCCGAACATATTCTTCGTGGTGTTTGCCATGTATCAGCGTGCGGAACGCTGGAAGTACATGCTCAAGCCCATTGCCACCCCGACTTATCGCAAGCTTTTGGCGGCGACCTGTATCGGTTTTATGGCGAACAATGTTTTGCCGTTACGCCTGGGAGAATTCGTGCGGGCCTATTCGCTTTCCAAGCAGGTGCCGAAGGTTACCAAGTCGGCGTCGCTGGCGACGATTTTCGTGGAACGGATGGTATTCGACCTGCTGGCGTTGCTTTTAATCCTGGCGGTCATCCTGCTGGTGGTGCCGATACCGGTTGATGAGCATTTCAAGTTCGGGGCGATGCTATCGTTGGTGATCGCGATCATTGGCCTGGTTTTTGCGGTTGTCATCGTGCTTAAACCGGAGGGTTCGGGGCGGCTGTTGGCCAAGTATCTGTTCTTTCTTCCAAACTCGATCAAGGACAAGATCGAGAACACGGTGCTGAAGTTTTCGAAGGGATTGTTGTTTCTCAAGGACTGGCGGCATACGGCGTGGGTTTCGGCACATACCATCCTGCTGTGGCTGTTCATGGGCATTTCGAATATATTTATTTTCTATGCATTTGGTTTCGACCTCCCGATTTATGCTTCTTATGTGTTATTAGTGGTGGTTTCGATTTCCATCTTGATTCCATCGTCACCCGGTTTTATCGGTGTTTATCACACGGGGGTCATCTGGACCCTGCACTTTTTCAACATCGATCAAAGCAGTGCCATTTCCTGTGCGATCGTATTGCATGCGGCGCAATTTCTTCCCATTACGCTTCTGGGATTTTATTATCTCAAGAAGGAACACCTGTCGTTGAAACAATTGCAACAAGAGGCGATGGACGATGACAAGGATGATGTCGAACACTGATCGCATATATGTGGTGCTACCGGCTTATAACGAGGCGGGAAAGATCGGGCGGGTGGTGGAGAAGGTGAAAAAAATCGCGACCGTGGAGCGGATCGTGGTGGTGGACGACTGTTCCTCCGACGGGACGTCGGAAGAAGCCCGGACAGTGGGCGCCGAGGTGATACGGCATGAGGTCAACCGCGGAGTGGGGGCTGCGATTCGGACGGGGATTCAATACGGCATCGCAAACAAATTTGATATCTGCGCCATTCTTTCCGGGGATGATCAGCACGAGCCGGAGGAGATCGACCGGGTGGTGGGCCCGATTGTTTCCGGCGAGTATGATTTCATCCAGGGTTCGCGGCGCATGGCGGGGGGCAAGGTGGTCAATGATCGTCCTTTCCGGATGATTACCACGCAGTTGTATTCACTGTTTTTTTCATTGCTGGTGGGGCGACGGATTACGGATGCAACCAATGGTTTTCGCGCTTTCCGGGTTTCGCTGTTTGCGGAGCAGGGTATTGACCTGGATCAGGACTGGCTTGACAGGTATGAATTGGAACCCTATATATTATATAAGGCGATCAAGAACGAACAGATACGCCTGAAGGAAGTCCCGATAACGATTTATTATCATCAGGATCCCAAATCGTACACCAAGATGCGTCCGTTTCGGGACTGGTGGCGGCTGGCCAAGCCGATGGTTTACCTGGGCTTGAGACTGAGGAAATAACATGATAACGATTGATTTTACGGGTAAGACGGTCCTGGTGACCGGTGGTGCGGGATTTGTGGGATCGAACCTGGTGGCGCGGATTGTTCGCACCGGTGGTAAGGTTATTGTACTCGATGATCTTTTTACGGGAAGCCGGGACAATATCGATTCCGATATTGCTTATGAATTCGTCGAGGGTTCGGTCACCGACTATGACCTGGTTCTCAAAACCATGGCTCGGTGCGATTACGTGGCGCACCTGGCGGCGCGTAATATTATTATTTCGACCAAGAACCCGATGGAGGATTACCGTTCCAATATCGGGGGAACGCTGAATATCCTGATGGCGGCGCGGGAGGCCAAGCCGACTCGCATCGTGTATACGTCTTCGGCATCCATCTATGGCAATCCGCGAATCCTTCCGATTGTGGAGGATGAAACGCCGCTGACGTTTTCGCCGTATTCGGTATCCAAGCTGGCGGGCGAGAATTACTGTTATTCGTTTTACGAGACGTTTTTTGTTCCGGCGGCGGTGGTTCGTTATTCGAATATTTACGGTCCCAAACAGAATCCCGCCAATCCGTACTGCGGTGTCATTTCGAAGTTTATTCAAGCGATCGACCGGGGCGAACGCCCCCAGATACACGGAGACGGTCACCAGACGCGGGATTTTACCTATGTCGATGACGCCGTAGAGGCGACGCTTTCGGCGCTGTTATCGCCTCGTTCCGAGGGGATGGTGTTCAATATCGGAAGCGGGACCGAGACCAGTATCCTGGATATCGTCAACACGCTGGCGGAGTTCATGGGGTGCGATGTTGACAGCGAGCATATCGACCGCCGCGATATCGACAATATTCGCCGTCGCGTTCTCAATATCGAACGCATTCGCACCCGGTTGCGCTGGCAACCCCGGGTGACGCTTCGCGAGGGATTGCGTCGCACGGTTGCCTGGTATCATGATGTCACCGGCAAGACCGGGTAATCAGGGGGCGTGATGCCAACGCCGGGTACATCCAGACGAGTTTTACTGATCATAGCAGTCGCATGTGTTGTTGTGCGGCTGTTCTTTGTTTTTTCGGTCGAGCCGATTCCGGTAATGTGGGATGCGCGCATTTATGCATCGGCGGCGGTGGGCTTGAATCACGCGGTTTTCGAAGGGGGGGAGTTCGGTCATCCGGAGCGGCAATCGCCGGCGGATTCGACGATTAATCGCAGTCTTTTTCTCAATTCCATGGAGCAGAATATCCGGGGTGAGCGGATCGAGTGGTTGTACTATGGCACGCCGACGCTGGCCGAAGCGCAGAATTACCTGTTCCTGTCCGGTCCGGTTTACCCGGCCTGGCTGGCCCTGGTTTTTCTCCAGAATATCGGCAGTGATTTTACAGTGGTGCGGGTGCTGAATTGTTTTCTGGACGGGTTGTGTGTGTTATTGTTGATGTTGATTGCCCTGCGGTTGTTCGGACGCGGTGCGGCGGTGGTTGCCGGCGTGCTGTATGTGTTGTATTTGCCGTTCACGCTGTTGTGCGGGCTGATATCGCCGGACCAGTTGACGATACTGTTGATCCTGGCGGCGGTTTATAGCATAACGACCTGGTATGATGACCGCAAGTCCCGGCGGGTTTATCTGACCGGGCTGTTTCTGGGACTGTTGGTATTGACTCGTCCGACGGCGACTTTGTTGTGCGTGCCGTTTTTGGCCGGTTTTTTCTTTGATATGCGGGGGGAATTAAAAACGGCCCTGTTGATGACGCTTCGGGCTTTGTTGCCGTTCGTGGCGGTGGTTTTGCCCTGGGTGTTGGTGACGACCGCCTATTTCGGGGAGCTTGCGGTGCGCGACCCGGAGTATTCCGCCGCCAATTTCCGTTCAAGTTCGTCGATAAAGCATGAAGGTTACGATCTTGACTATACCGAGCGCGATTTCTGGCTGTATTCGGTGGGGCACACGATTGCCGAGAATCCGGTGGGGTATGCACACCTGCTGGTCAAGAAATTTATTCGGCTCTGGTCACAACCGTATAATGATTTTGCACAATCGTTTATTTTATCGCCGGCGCCCGCCCGTGTTTTTCACCTGGTTGTGGTGCTATTCGGATTATTCGGGGCTTTTCTCTTTGCCCGGTACCCTCGTCCCGGGCCGGTATATCTGTTACTTATTCCCCTGTATTATACGCTGGTGCACGTGGTGTTTCATGCCCTGGCGCGGTACAATCTTAATGCCATGTCATTGATAATGATCGCGGCTTCCGGCGCGATGGTATACGGGCATAATTATCTGAGCCGGCAACGCATTTCATTTGAGCGAGTCAGCATCATGCTCAAGCTGGCGGCAATTGCGACCGGGTTGTTATTTGTCTTTGTCTTTCCGGTTGGAGTGGGGGCAAGCTGGTTTGGCGGCGTTTTCGGGGTGGCGGTGGTGCTGGTCCTGAAGGCACTGGTGATTGTCGGCCTGTTTCTTTTCCTGGGCCGGCTGGCCCGGAGTCATGGGGCGAACATTGCAAGTATCCGCGTCTTGTCCATACCGACCATGCTATTGCTGGTCGTTATTCTGGTGGCCGGTGGCGCGTCAGATAGCTGGGCGGAATGGAAATGCCGGCTGGACCGTCCGGAGCAAAGGGCGGGCGTCAGAATTTACATCCCCGAGGATTTCCGTCTGCAACCGAATGAGCTGGTGCGAATCGGCATTGACGTAACC
>Ga0272441_10001637_pt1 | contig 47311 bp, 50 predicted proteins | sample SSMProp6N_FD_193582 | JGI IMG/M metagenome (GOLD analysis project Ga0272441, IMG submission 193582) | Marine sediment archaeal communities from Little Sippewissett salt marsh, Falmouth, MA, United States - SSM-Prop-6N | ecosystem: Environmental > Aquatic > Marine > Wetlands > Sediment ... | reverse complement strand
ATTGGGCGGTTGCCGAGCAGCTTTCAGCACACTACGTGTGCCCACACAGGTGCTCACCCGTTGCGCGGATAGCAGAAGGGGACAGACCTTCGACCTGTCCCCCATCTACTACGCCCGACGTGACAGCTCTCGAACTGCACTCGGTGAGGACTAGCCGCCCACAGGCACGCCCTCCCCACACCAACTCTCCCGCAGCCTTCCCTTGCTGTGTCGCCTTGGTCGCCAGCGACTCCCGATTGCGTTGCAGGAGGGCGCGTCAAGCGTTCCGCGCAAGAGCGTCTCGGAAGAGCTGGACGATGAACTCATCGTACGATGAACCTTCGGACTCAGCGCAAGCCTCGATGTTTCCCCCGGGGCGGCCAATCCAGGGAAGCGTGTTGATCTCGAGGAACCAGAGAGTGTTCCTTTCGTGGTCGCACTTCCAGTCGATCCGAATCATGTCTCTGCAGCCGAAAGCTCTGTAGATGTCGACGGAGCGTGCCCGGATCTCACTCACGAAAGGCCTATCCAAGAGGACGGGGAATCGACTCGCCGACAATCTCTCGCCCCCTGTTTCCATCTCAGCCTTCTCGAATGCCATGATCTTCCGGTTTAGCGGAAGCGTCCTCGGCGTGTCGTTGCCATAAACCGTACAGGTGTACTCCTTGCCTGCGACATACGCTTCGATGAGAGCTTCGGGGTGCCAGCGGATCGCTCGACGGATCGCGCGCCTCATCTCCTTGGGCGAGTCGACCTTGCTCAAGCCCTCGCTGCTTCCACCGCTGCGCGGCTTGACGATGACGGGGAAGCCTAGCCGCTTAGTGATTGCATCGAATGGCTCGGCCCTTCGGACGACGCCGTACGGCGCTGTTGCGATGCCTAGGCTCTCGATGTGCTCCTTCGCTGTCACCTTGTCGTAGCAGCGCTTCGCCACGTGTGACGGAGATCCCACGAGCGGGATTCGATACTTCTCGAAGGCCTCTTGCCAGATACCGCTGTCAGAACTTAGCAGAACGAGGTCCGGTTCTCGCGCCTCAATGGCTCTCACGTGACGATGTCTGAACGACATGTGCACCGACAGCTCTACGTCGAAGTGGGGACGAAGCGCCGCGTACACGGCGTAGACTGGGCAGTAGACGCTCAGCTTGTCCGGGCCGTCCTCGCCGGACACGAGGATGATGCGCGGTCCCTGCTTGATCAGCTTCGGATGCTTCCGCACGAACTGGCGAGCCTTGACCGCGTGGTATGCGGAAACGGCCCAGTAGTGAAGGCGTGGAGAGAGTTTCCGGAGAAGGAGCAGGAGCGTTCTCCTGGTGCGAATCAGCACGTCGTTGGGCTCTCTTCTAGAGTCACTTCGAGACCGAGTGTACGCCTCTCCCCGACCATGCCGAAAGGCTCTAGCTGATCTTCGGTGGCCACACCAGACGGGAACGGAGGTGATGAAGCCCGCTCCGGCTTTCTGCCTTTCGTCCAACGGGCCTGCCCTTCGGTCAGCTTCACTTCGCCAACGAGCCTCTGCTACTCTGACGGAAAGGGAGGTCTCATGAAGCGCGCGATTCTGGTGGTCTTCGGTCTCTCTCTCCTCTCAATGCAACTCCTTGCTGCCGAATTCCTGACAAACGATACGGGCGAAACCGCACATGGTCTGCGCGTCGTGTTCTCCGAGCCGGTGACGATCACGGGGTTCGGGGACGTTTTCCAGCTGGTTGACCCGGCGGGGGAGTCAACGGAGTTCACGTTCTCCGACGGAGCAATCGAGTCATGGGGGATGCACTGGCTCAAATGGGAGCCGGCGGGAGCGAAGCTTCTCAGTAGCGAGTGGTTGCCGGAGGGTCTGAAGCTGTCGTTCTCGTCGGAATTCCTGGCAAACGATACAGATGAAGACGCCTATGGTCTGCGTGTTGTGTTCGCCGAGCCAGTGACGATCACCGGATTCGGTGACGTCTTTCGGCAGGTTGAGCCTGCGGAGGAGTCAACGGAGTTCACGTTCTACGGCGGAACGCTCGACCCATGGGAAACGCAATGGCTCAAGTGGGAGCCCGTGGGAGCGAAGCTTCTCAGTAGCGAGTGGTTGCCGGAGGGTCCGAGACCGCCCTTCTCGTCTGCGCCCTTCCCGTATTGGGGATTCACCCTGCAAGCACTGAGCCAAGCTGGATTCAACGATCCGGAGCTGTATGAGTCGCTTGATCGGCTCATCGCGACGGGTGCGAACTCCGTGCTTCTCTCGCTTCAGGTGTTCACGCCGACTTACCACAGCAACTACATGGACCCGCTGAACAGGAGATACAGCCAACGGTCGGAGGACATCAAGGAAGCGGTTGCCTACCTGACAAGCGCGGGGCTCGAAGTAGAGATGAAGCCGAGCATTCTTCCGAGCGACGGAGTCTGGAGTGCGAAACTGGCACCGGACAACCCGGAGCTCTGGTTCCAGAACTACAAGGCCGTTCTCCTCGACCATGCCGAACTGGCTGAGGAAACGGGCATCACGGCGTTCTATCTCACCAACGAGATGAGGTCGATGGTCGTGAACCCCGATTACACAGAGTACTGGCGCGACATCATCGCTAGCATCCGGGAGGTCTACTCGGGGCAGCTCTCCATCAACGCGGTCATCAACTCCGTAGGGAATGAGCCGATGGAGGCAAGGGAGGTCATGAGCATCCCGTTCGCCGACGAGCTTGACTTCATCGGCGTGAGTGTCTATCTGCCCTTGACGCGCCGCCAGAATCCCTCGGTCACGCAGCTGGAGCAGGCTTGGTACGGAACCTGCGAGGGGGTCGACATCGTCGAGGAGCTGCGGGAGATTCACGCTCTCTACGGAAAGCCTGTCATGATCTCCGAGATCGGCTACAGGAGCGTCGACGGCGTCAACACGAGACCTTGGGATCTGAGCTCCGCAGGCGTTGTGGACTACCAAGAGCAGACGGACCTGTTTGAGGCGATGCTGCGGGTTCTCACTCAGGAGAGCGTGTCCTCCTCAGACGTGTGGTTCCGCGGTGTAAGCATCTGGGCGTGGTTCCCGTGCCTGTATCCAGCTGTGAGCGTGGGCGGGCCGCTCTTCGGTGAGACCGGAGAGTCGATCCAGTGGAAACCGGCAGAAGATCTCCTTACACACTGGTTTCATCGATTGGGAGGAGAGGAGCCTCCGGATATCGAGTATCCAGATCTGACGGGAGAGTAGGACGCCTACCCATCGTCGGCACAGGTGCTCACCGGTTGGAGGAAGAAGACCCGGGACGAGGGGAGAGAGCCGAGCGAGTTCAGTGGTTGCTCGGACGGATTCGTAACCTGGGCTCTTCACACATTGGGTGGTTGTGAAGAGCTTTCGAGTTCGCTTTGCTCACCGACACAGGTTCTCACGCGTCGGAGGAAAGACGAACGGAACGGGCCGAAAGCCCATTCCGTTCGTCCTTTACGCCCGACAGGACTCGAACCTGTGACCTTTGGCGCCGGAGGCCAACGCTCTGATCCACTGAGCTACGGGCGCATGTGCGTCTCTCCGAGACGCATTACGTTTCCGCTTCGCGGAAGCCGGTCCGTCGAAGTTCGACGGCGCTCTGATCACATTGCGAGACTTGCCTTCGGCAAGTCTCGGACTTCCTAAGACCACGCGGCTTTGCTGTGCTTCTGGCACAGCGAAACGTAATGGCTCAGCGAAGCTGAGACACCGTGGCGGAGAGGGCGGGATTCGAACCCGCGGAGGAGCGTGAACCCCTCGCCGGTTTAGCAAACCGGTGTCTTGGACCTCTTGACTACCTCTCCGAGAGGGCATTCTACCTGCACGTGAGTCGATGCGCCAAAGCCGTGCCGACTCACGAGGAAGAGCACGTGGTGGCAGCGGAGGGGGCGGGATTCGAACCCGCGAGGCCTTGTGGGCCTGCCGGTTTTCAAGACCGGTGGTTTCGTCCGCTCACCCACCCCTCCGATGGGGCATTGTACGTCGCTCTCACGGCGGCGGGGAACGTCACGCGACCGCGCCGCTCGGCGCGATCGTCCCGCCTCCGAGGAGGCGATCCCCAGCATAGACAGCGGCGATCTGGCCGGCCGTGATCGCGCGCTGCGACGACTTGAAGCGGAGGGCGAAACTCGTCTCCGAGAGCTGTCGAAACGTCGCCGGTGCGGCGGGGGATCGATAGCGGATCTTCGCATCGAGGCGCGAGCCGTCCTCAGGAGGGCTGCCGGAGACGAAACTGGCGTCGATCGCCATGAGGTCGCTTCGCAGGAGCGCCTCTTCAGGCCCGACGACGAGCCGGTTCGCGGCCGCGTCGATCTCGATCACGTAGAGCGGTCGATCGGACGGGACGCCGACGCCACGCCGCTGCCCGACGGTGTAGTTGGGGAGTCCGGTGTGCTCTCCGAGGACCGTCCCGGACCGGTCGACGATGGGGCCGGGCTCGAAGTCTCTCGGCTCGAAGAGGAAGGCCGTCTCACCGCCGAGGGCGAAGCAGAGGTCCTGGCTCTCGGCGCGATCAGCGCAGGCCAGGCTCCGCGTGCGCGCGATCTCGACCACTCGAGCCTTCGTCAGCTCGCCGACCGGGAACCGAAGCCGCTCCAGATCAGTCTGGTTCAGGCCGTAGAGGAAGTACGTCTGATCCTTGCTGCGATCTCGCCCGCGATGGATCTCGAAGTCTCCAGCTTCGGACGTGACGATTCGGACGTGGTGACCGGTCGCGACCGCGTCGAAGCCGTTCTCCTTTGCGTAATCGAGGGCGAGCCCGAACCGAAGGAAACGGTTGCAGCGTCCACACGGATTCGGGGTCTCCCCGCGGCGGTACCGATCGACGTAGTCGCGCAGGACGAGGTCGTGGAAGGCGGCGCTGGCGTCGACCGTCTCGTGGGGGATGCCGACTTCGGCGGCGGCTGCCGCTGCGTCGTCGAGGGCACAGCACTCCGTTCGTCGAGCGTAGTCCGGCGCCCCGGGGAACGACCAGAACCAGAAGGTCAGGCCCTGCACCTCGTGGCCCGCCTCTGCGAGCCGCAGCGCGGCGACCGTGCTGTCGACGCCGCCGCTCATGCAGACGACGACGCGCTCGCTCACGCTACGATTCGCCCTCCGGAGGGACGACGCAGATGAACTCGAGCGGCCCGTCGCCGGTGCTGGCGAACTGGTGTTGGTCCATCGCTGGCACGAACACGTAGTCGCCGGCTTCGATGGGCGTCTCGCCGTCGGGGGCGCGAACTTCACCGGTTCCGGCCGTGACGAAGACCTGATGCTCCCACGGGTGCGTGTGGTACGGCGTGTGTCCGCCGGGGCCGATCGTGAACCGGCGCATGGCGAAGCTGGTTTCGCCGTCAGCCGGGCTGATCAGCAGGCGCTTCTCCACCGAGCGAACCGTGTCGCCGTCGTCGTAGATCACCGGGCGTTCGTCGAGGCTCTTGGCGATCTTGATCATCGGTTTCTCCTTCCTGTCTACAGCGAGGCGAGAACCAGGGGAACGAGCATCTCCGCCTCGGTCAAGCCGCCGTGCATCCCCGCCAGGCGGGGCGCGTCCGGATACGGGTGATAGATCCCGGAACGCCCGGTCGAGACGACGAGCTCGTCGCCCAGCCGGGCCGAAACCTCGGGATGGCGAGCGCCGATCCCGAGAAGTCCGGCGCCCAGCGCCGCGTCGCGTCCCAGGCGAATGAGCCCGTCGGTGAGAGCTTCCGGCGGTTGGGATCGCGCCGAAGCGGCGTCTTCGATGTAGAAGTACGAGGCGCGCGGCTCCCCGACCGGCAGACGCGAGAGGCGCTGCGGGAGATCCCCGAACGCCGACAGCTCGCGGTAGTCGTCCGCCGCCATCGTGACGAATCCGTGGTCCGACGTGATCAGAAGGAGTGTCCCCTCCAGCCGGCCGATCAGCTGTTGCCCGAGGACGGCGTCGATCGCGGCCGCCTCTGCCCGGCAGGCATCGGTTTCGGGACCTCTCGCGTGCGCGACCGAGTCGAGTCCGGGCCAGTACATGGTGACGGCGGTGGGCCCGTTGGCGCTCTCGAGGATGGTGCGGGCCTGGACGCACATGTCGGCGAAGCCTACGGCCGGCGTGACGTGCGACGCGCCTTGGTAGAGGATCTGGGAGAGCCCGCTTCCAGCGATCGCCCGCGGCAACAGGACGTGCGCTTCGACACCGCTTGCGGTCAATCGCTCGAAGTGCGTGGAGGCCGGTCGGAGAGCGTCGAGGTCGGGCGTCTTGCCCTCGGGGAACGGCGCGCCGTCTCCGTCCAGCGGGCGGAGACGAATCATGTCGGTGATCGACGACGTTTCCCGCAGGTAGAGGCGATAGCCGACCATGCCGTGGGAGATCGGCGGGAGGCCGGTGGCGAGGCTCGTCATCGCGGTGACGGTCGTCGACGGGAACACGGACGTCAGCGGAACGCACGTCCCGCGTTCGGCCAACCCGTTCACTGCCGGGACGACGTTCTCCCGTCGGAATCTCTCGAGGGCGCGGTAGCCGAGTCCGTCGACGATCAGAAGGAGGACGCGTTCGGCTCGGGGCGGCGAGATCTCCTCGACGAGAGCGTTTGCGCTCGTCCTGCCGAAGGCAGCCTCGATCAGAGCGGGGACGGAAAGGATCGAGAACCCGGAGTAGTCTGGCAGGATGGCGTGCGGAGGGAACCCATCCGGTACGCCCCGCCGCGTCAGCTTCGCTTCGATCGATCGTGGCTGGCTCACAGTGCGCGGATTATACGATGTCGGTCCGTTCGCTACGGCGCGATCGGATCCGCGGCGTCACTCACGAGCAGTGCGGGGAGCAGATCGATCAGGTCGGCCGGCCAGGAAGCCGTGGCCAGGACGTCGGTCCGGCAGTCGCGCGCAGCACCCACACTGAGGAGTTCGATCGTCCCCTCGAGTTCGACGGAGGCGGCTCCGGTCGCCTTCATCGCGAACTCGACATCCGTCGGGACGAGCTGTCCCGATGCTTTGCCTTCTGCGCCCCCGGCGGCACGGAAGGTCGCTTGCCCCAGCGTCACTTCGAAGTCGAACCGCCCTTCGCCGCTTCCGGACGATCCGGTCAGCGCGCTGTCGATTCGTGTGACGATCAGGCCGCCGTGAAGCCGAATCGTTCGGCCGTCCTCCGCTGTGCCGCGGGCGTTGATCACGATCCAGGCCGTGATCCCGAGACTCACCATGTCGATGCTGGCGTCGCCGACGGCGGTCCCGTCGGCGACGAACCGGACGGTTTCTCCCTCGATCTCGAACGATCCGCGAAGCGAGACGCGTGCGTCGATGTCAGCGGTCGCTGTGGACGGGGTGAACCACGTGTAGACGTCTCCGGAGCCGGCTACGAAAGCGGAGAAGTCGTTCTGCGCGACGACGCAGCAGGAGTAGAACGCGAGACAGATCGCGGCGACGAACACGCGTGCTGTGACTTCTCGAACCCGTCTCATCGATCCCACGAGTCGATGGTACAGCACCTATCGGCCCGCGTCTCGCAGGGCGGCCGCGGACACCGGTCAGCTGTTCGGGTGCCGACTGCCCTTCCTGGGAGAGACCGGCGGGATCGCGGAAGTTGCGTCGGAGTCGTTCGATAGGCTCGGTGATTCGTATTACGTTCTTCGGCTGCGCTCCGGGTGGACGCTGAAGGGCGCAAACGGATCGAAGGCTGCACCACCTCCTTGACAACGCAGCGGAAGTGCGATCCGGCAGAAGGCCGTCCTTGTGCGGTCTCCGTGAGGGGGGCAAAGCGTCAGCTTGGCCAACGGATCCCTTCCGCTGCGGTCACTTTCTCGTCGATACGCCAGATCCGAACTCGGGTTGCTTGTACGGCGACCTTCGCGGAGAATGCGCCGTTTGAGTTTGCGCTCGAGGGGGAACGGTGAACGACGGATCTCGGCGGACAGGCGAAGCGCAACCGTACGCGGAGAGGTTTTCCTCGACGGACGAGGCCTTCTCCTGCATCCATCGCGGCGCGAGGATCTTCATCGGCACCGGCTGCGGACAGCCCCAGTACCTTGTGGAGGAGCTAGTCGCCTACACGGAGGCGAATCCGAAGGCGTTCTTCGATGCCGAGGTGCTGACGATCTGGACCCTCGGCGTCGCGCCGTATCTCAAAGAAGAGGTGAAGCGGAACTTCCGCCTCGATTCTTTCTTCATCAGCGGGCCGACCCGTGACGCGGTGAATCGAGGAGCGGCCGACTACACGGCGATCTTCCTGTCTCAGGTTCCGGGGCTCTTTCGTCGGGGCATCGTGCCGATCGACGTGGCGCTCGTTCAGACATCCCTTCCGGACGAGCACGGCTACGTCAGTCTCGGAATCAGCGTCGACATCGTACGGTCTGCGGTCGACTCCGCCCGTGTTGTGATTTGCCAGCTCAACCGGAACGTGCCGAGGACGCACGGCGACACGTTCCTGCATCTCGACGACATCGACTACGCCATTCCTCATGACGAGCCGCTGCTGGAGTACCCGTCCGAGGAGCCGAATGAGGTTTCCGAGCGGATCGGAGCCTACGTCGCTCGCCTCGTCGAGGACGGTGCGACGATCCAGGTCGGCTATGGCCGCATTCCAGACGCGATCCTCGGGCAGCTGAAGGGGCGCAAGCATCTCGGAGTCCACACGGAGCTTCTCAGCGATGGGATCGCGGAGCTGATGCAGTGTGGCGCGATCGACAACGAGCGGAAGACGATCGACCCGAACAAGACGGTCGCTGCCTTCTCGATGGGGCGACGGGAGACGTACGAGTACCTCGACGACAATCCGGCGGTCTCGTTCCGGCCGGTCGACTACACGAACAGCCCGGCGGTCATCTCTCAGATCCGAAAGATGACCGCGATCAACACCGCGCTTGAGATCGATCTGACCGGGCAGGTCACGGCCGAATCGATTGGCGGGCGCTTCTACAGCGGAATCGGCGGGCAGGCGGACTTCATGCGCGGCGCCATGCTGGCGCCCGAGGGGAAGTCGATCCTCGTCTTGGCGTCGACGGCTCGGGACGGCACCGTATCTCGGATCGTGCCTCGACTTGCCGAGGGGGCGGGTGTGACGCTCACACGGGGCGACGTCCACTACGTCGTCACCGAGTACGGCATTGCGTATCTGCACGGGAAGAGCATTCGCGAGCGCGCGATGGAGCTGATCCGGATTGCGCACCCGTCGTTCAAGGCTCAACTGCTCGATGAGGCGAAGAAGGCGGGACTGATCTACAGAGATCAAGCGTTCGTCCCCGGACGTCGCGGCGAGTACCCCGAGGAACTCGAGACGTTCCGCACGACGAAGTCCGGGGTGGAGATCCTGCTGCGGCCGGTTCGGATCAGCGACGAGCCGATTCTGAAGGAGTTCTTCTACTCGCTTTCCGATCAGTCGATCCGCCGGCGGTTCATCTCCGCTCGGAAAGACATGCCTCACGAGCGGCTGCAGGAGTTCGCCGTAATCGACTACACCGCGGAGATGGTCATCCTCGCGGTCCTGTCAAGCGACGAGCGAGAGATCGTCCTCGGCGTCGGACAGTACGGGATCGACCCGCAGACGCACACCGCCGAGGTCGCGCTCGTTGTTCGCGACGATCGACAGCGCCAAGGGATTGGCACCGAGATCCTCTCCTACCTGACGTTCCTGGCGAAGCGAGAAGGTCTTCTGGGGTTCACTGCGGAGGTGCTGACCGAGAACACGGCGATGATGCAGCTGTTCGAGCAGGCCGGGTTCTCGATGGAACGCCGCCGCGAAGCGGGCGCCTACCAGTTGAAGCTGCTGTTCGGATAGGAGGCGAGCGGGGATGAAGCGGTTGTTCGATCCAAAGGCGATGGCCGTGATCGGCGCGTCGACGAACCCGGCGAAGATCGGGTCGCGCGTCATCGCGAACGTCCTCGCCGGCGGATACCAGGGCGACGTGTACCCGATCAACCCGAAGGCGACCGAGATCCAGGGCCTTCGAGCCTATCCGACCGTGGATGCGATCGATGGCGCCGTCGATCTGGCAATCGTCTCCGTCCCTGCTCCCGCTGTGCTCGACGTCGTCGAGAGCTGTGGGCGGAAGGGCGTCGGCCATCTCGTCGTCCTGACGTCCGGCTTCTCCGAAGTCGGCAACATCGACGAGGAGCGTCGGATCGTCGATGCCGCGAGAGAGCACGGGATGAGGATTCTCGGGCCGAATGTCTTCGGGATCTACTCGGCGGCCGCGTCGCTGGATGCGACGTTCGGGCCGGGCGGCATCTCGTCGGGAGAGATTGCGATCATCACGCAGAGCGGGGCGCTCGGGATCGCGATGATCGGGAAGACGGCGAGCGAAGGACTGGGCCTCTCGGCTCTCGTCTCGGTGGGAAACAAGTCGGACGTGGACGAGTCGGACCTTCTCGAGTACCTGATCGACGACGAGCGCACGCGGGTGATTCTGCTCTACATCGAGGGCGTGAAAGGCGGCGAGCGGCTGGTTCGAACGCTCTCCCGAGTGACCCGCCGCAAGCCGGTGGTCGTGATCAAGTCCGGACGCTCGAAGCGTGGAGCGATGGCAGCTGCGTCGCACACGGGATCGCTCGCCGGCGCGGACGCGGTGTTCGACGATCTGATGAAGGAGTGCGGCGTCCTGCGGGCGACCAGCGTCGGCGAGGCGTTCGACTGGGTCCGGTTCCTCTCTTCCTCTCCGGCGCCGGAGGGGAGCGATGCGGTCATCGTCACCAACGGCGGCGGCATCGGCGTTCTGGCCACCGACGCCTGCGAATCGTACGGGATCTCGCTGTACGACGATCAGCAGGTCCTTGCCGAAGCGTTCGACGGCGTGATGCCGTCGTTCGGGTCGTCGAAGAACCCGGTCGATCTGACCGGAGGCGCGACGGCCGAGGACTACGAGGGCGCGTTGGAGGCCGTTCTGGAAGAGGATCGCATGCATGCGGCGATTGCGCTCTACTGCGAGACGGCGACGGCGGATGCGAAGCGGTTCGATCGACTCCTTCGCGATGTCTACGGCCGGTACAGGGACAGGAAGCCGATCGTCTTCTCTCTCTTCGGCGGCGGCTCGATTGACGAGGTTGCCCGGGGCCTTCGGGCGGAGGGCGTGCCTGTGTTCACCGATGTCTACGAGGCGGTTTCGCCGCTCGGTGCGTTGTATCGGGCGTGGCGGAGCGCCAACCAGGAGCCGGAGGTCCCATCGAAGATCGAGCTCGACACGGAAGCCGTCCGCGCGATTCTGCAGGACGCCGGGAGAGAGGGTCGAGGGTTCCTGCTTGCGCACGAGGCGGCGCGCGTCGCTGAGCTTCTCGGTCTTCCGCTGCCGGCATCGAAGGTCGCGCGGAACCTCGACGAAGCGGTTCGCGCGGCGGAGGGGATCGGCTACCCGGTGGCGATGAAGATCGTCTCCAAGGACATCGTCCACAAGAGCGACGCGGGCGGCGTCGCCCTCGATCTGGACGACGAATCGGAGGTCGTCGATGCGTACCAGGCGATCCTGCGCCGGTGTCGTGCCCACAAGCCGAATGCACAGATCACGGGCGTCGAGATTGCCGAAATGGTCCGGCCCGGTGTCGAGACGATCGTCGGTGCGCGACGCGACGCGGCGTTCGGTCCGGTACTGATGTTCGGGCTCGGAGGTATCTACGTCGAAGTGATGAAGGACGTGGCGTTCCGAGCGGCGCCGATCGGCCGAAGAACCGCGAGAGAGATGATCGCGAGCATTCGGGCGTATCCACTGCTGCTCGGCGTCCGCGGCGAGAGCCGGAAGGACACCGAGCCGGTTGCCGGGGTGCTCGAGCGATTGGGACGTGTGATTGTGGAATGCCCGGAGATCACAGACATCGAGATCAACCCTCTTGTCGTCTACGATCAAGGGGACGGAATCCGAGCGGTCGATGTGAGAATCCTGTTCGACTCGGCCAAGGGGGTGAAGCACCAGTGAAATCGCTGATCGTTGCGTCCACGCGTGAGGGAGCCGGGAAGACGAGCATGCTGGTCGGCCTGTCTCAGGTTCTCGCAAAGCGGTTCGGCTATGTCAAGCCGTTCGGGGATCGACCGCTTTACAGGAAGAAGCGGCTGTGGGACTACGATGCGTCGCTGTTCTTCAAGTTGCTGGGCCTGGACCAGGAGCCGGAGACGGCGAGTCTCGGCTTCGACCACTCGAAGGCGCGGTACACGTACGATCGTGTCTCGATCTTCGACGCGCTGCGAGAGCGGCTGAGCGCCGCTGGAACGGATCGGGACGCGGTTTTCGTCGAGGGCGGCAAGAACTTGGCGTACGGTGCGTCCGTCTCCTTGGACCCGCTCACGATGTCGAAGGAGCTCGATGCGCCGGTGGTGATCGTGGCCGGCGGACCGGACGATTCGATCGCCGACGACCTCGCGTTCGTTAAGCGCTTCGTCGGGACCGACGAAGCGCGCGTGGAGGGTGCGATCATCAATGACGTCACCCACCCGGAGGACTTCCGCGAAACGCATCTGCCGGAGATCGAAGCGCTGGGGATCGACGTTCTTGGCGTGATTCCGCATCGGGACGAGCTGGCGACGCGGTCCGTCTCCACCATCGCCGACCGGCTGTTCGCCCGGGTTCTTGCCGGCGAGGAGGGACTCGGGAACACGATCCGAAGCGTCGTTGTCGGGGCGATGTCCGTCGACGCCGCGCTGGCGGATCCGAGGATCCATGCCGCCGACAAGTTGGTCATCACGAGCGGTGATCGAGACGACATGATCCTCACGGCGATCGATGCGGGAGGGACGGCGGCCATCGTTCTCTCCAACAACATCATCCCGCCGGCGTCTGTGATCTCGCGCGCCGGCGAGGCCGGGATCCCGCTCCTTCTCGTCCCCGGCGATACCTATGCCGTTGCGCTGCAGGTGGAGCGGATCGAGCCTCTCCTGACGGCGAACGACACGTCGAAGGTCGAGCTGCTTCGCGATCTGTGTCGAGAGCATCTGGATCTGGAGCGGATCGAGAAACTTCTCTAGGACAGCGCGGACGAGCGTCCGTGCCCGAGAAAAGGGAGAAGCCGCTCACGAGCGGCCTCTCCCGTACGTAGCATGATTCGTCGAAGAGTTGGTTCTAGCTCTTGTTCTCTTCGCGCTCCAAGTACTGGATGATTGCGTCGACCACGAGGTAGTTGATCGAGCGATCGCGCTTCTCGCCCAATTGGATCAGGCGTTCAACCGGCCTCTCCTCCATCTTCTTCTGGGGAATGTAGATCGACAGCTTGTCGAGGATCTCTTTCTTCGCCACGCAATTCACCCCCTCTCGTCAGGTTTTCCGTCCATTGCGGACGTTGGCTTTGTTTCTCGGTGAATGCATGAGCGATCAGAGAGTACGCAGAGATGGCGAGAGATCCATGGAGTCCCACCGAAAGAAACATGGAAGAAAGCTGGAAGCAGTGGCGAGAGGTCGCACCGCCACCCACGGTCGCCCGCCTCTGCGTCCGCGGAGGCAGATGGGCAGGGACGTCCGCAAGCGGGCGCCCGACAGAACGCGTCGATTATGGGGCAGTTGCCGACGCCCCGCGACGGGCCTAGAATCGTCGCGTGGGGGGGGTAGGCAGGCGTGATCTTCGAGAACGGCACCTTCGTGACGCATCCGGATGCAGACGTTCTCGTCGTCCGCGGGGATCGAATCGCCGCGGTCGGCCCGGTAGCATCCATTCCCGAGGATCTGCTCGGCGATCCGGACCGCTTCGATCTGAACGGCCGAGCGCTGCTTCCCGGCTTCATTGACGCGCACGTGCACATCTTCGGCACCGGCCTCGTCGAATCCGGCTGGCGAATCCAACTGCAGGACCTCACGCGCGAAGAGGCGTGCGAGACGATCGCGGATGCGGTGAAGGCTCGCGGAGCGGGGGAATGGGTTCTCAGTGGCGGCTGGGACGAGAGCCGGTGGGCCGATCGCCGGTATCTGACGTGCGCGGACCTCGATCGACTCTCTCCGAACTCGCCGGTTGGCTCGGTTCGGATGGACGGCCACCTGCTGATCCTGAACTCGGAAGGGTTTCGAGCTGTTCGTGAGATCCTCGAGTTGCCGGAGCACCGGGCGCTGGTCGACGAGGAGACCGGGCAAGTCCGCGAGGAGGCAGCGTGGAAGGTGATCGAGTCGCTTGAGCCGGACGAGGCAACGTTATCCGACGCGCTGTCCGCAGCCGCTCGGTACTGCCACCGCCTCGGCGTGACTTCGGTGCACGCGATGACGACGCGCACCCGTGTGCCCATCCTGCTTCGAGCGCGCGGCCGGGATCGGCTTCGCGTGACGGCTTTCCAGAAGGTCGCCTCGGCGAACGATGTATCCGAGATTCGTGAAGACGACGCGTTTGACGAGGCTTGGACGAGCTTCGGTGGGGTGAAGGCCTTTGCCGACGGGTCGCTCGGCGCGGGCAACGCGGCGGTGGGGACACCGTATGTGGACGGAGGGGCGGGCGAGCTCAACCACTCCGACGAAGACCTTCGTGCCATCCTCCGGGCCGCCGAGGACGCGGGCTGGCGGACGGCGATTCACGCCATCGGAGATCGAGCGATTGCGCAGGTTCTTGCATGTCACGTGGAGGTGGAGTCGACTCCCGAGTTGCGTCACCGGATCGAGCACTTCGAGCTTCCGGCGCCGGGGCAGATCGACGCGGTCTGCGAGTTGGGGCTCTACCTGTCGATGCAGCCGAACTTCACCGGGAACTGGTCCGGTCCGGACTCGATGTACGAGCGGAAGCTGGGCGTAGAGCGGGATCGCGGTTCCAACCCGATCCGATCCGTCCTGGACGCCGGTGCGCCGCTCGCATTCGGATCGGACGGCATGCCGCTCTCGCCGCTCTACGGGATGCACTCGGCGGTCAACGCGCCGTATCCGAGCCAGCAGATTTCCGTCGACGAGGCGATCGAGGCGTACACGGCGGGTGGCGCGGAGTTCGCCTTCGAAGAGGGTTCGAAGGGGTGTCTCGAGGTCGGGGCGTTCGCCGACCTCGTGATTCTCGACGAGGACCCGCGGTGTGCGCCCGATGCAATCGTGGATCGTCAAGTTCTTGCGACGTATGTCGGTGGGGAGTGCGTGTTCCGAGCGGAGGAGGGGAAGCGTTGAGGATCGGTCTGTTCACTGATGCATATCTGCCGGAGATCACGGGCGTCACGATTCTTGTGCGCCGTCTGCGCGATGAGTTGGAGCGGTTGGGCCACCAAACGTACGTGTACGCCCCGAAGTACAGCCGTCCCTGCGACGACGAACGGAACACGTTCCGGTTCCGATCCGGGCCCGTCTTCGCGTACAAGACGGCGAGGATGGCGCTTCCGTACAGCCGGGCCGCCTCGCGGACGTTCGCGGAACTCGACGTGATTCACAGTCACACGCCGTTCTCCCTCGCCTACGTCGCCCTGGCGGCCGCGTACCGCCATCGCATTCCGCACGTGCAGACGTATCACACGTACCTGAGCCAGTATCGGCATTACGTCCCGAGGCCGATCCGCCCGACGGTCAAGGCGGCCGAGTCGTACTCGGCGCTCTTGTGCAATCGCTGCACGTCGGTGACAGTTCCGACCCGCTCGATCGAGCAGGAGCTCCGACGGTTCGGCGTCCGGCGTCCGATTCACGTCCTCCCGTTCGGTCCCGATCTCCCGCTCTACGAGAAGCCGGCGGCGTGGAATCCCCGTGAAGCGCTCGAGATCTGCGAGGACACGCCGGTCTACCTCTACGCGGGGCGCGTCGCAGAAGAAAAGAATCTCAGGTTCCTGCTGCGGGCGTTCCAGCGAATCCTGGCCGATGCGCCCGATTCGGTGATGGTATTCGCAGGCGACGGACCGTTGCGGGCGGATCTCGAATCGGAGGCGGCCGCACGCGGGATCGAGAAGGCGGTCCGGTTCGCCGGGTTCCTGGACCAGCCGAGGCTCATCGATCTTTACAAGTCGGTCGACCTGTTCCTGTTTGCCTCGAAGACCGAGACCCAGGGCCTCGTTCTCGTCGAGGCCATGGCGGGTGGGACACCGGCGGTCGCGGTCGATGCGCTCGGCGTTCGCGACGTGGTCGAAAGCGGCGTCAACGGGTTCCTCGTTCCCGAGGATGCGGACGCCCTCGCGTGCAAGGCGCTCGAGGTGATCCGGTCGCCGGAGCTGATCGAGGATCTCGCCCGCGGGGCGCGACGGACGGCGGAGGAGACGTCGGTGCAGGCGTCGACTCGGAGGATTCTCGAGATCTACGAGGAAGCTGCGGAGAGCGAACGTCGGCTCGTCAGGGCCAGGGGACGGACGAGGCGTGCCCGCCGGACGGCGAGACGAAGATCGAGGTGAGGCTCTCGACTAGGCCTTCGATCCACGAGCCGGTCGAAGCCGCGGCTCGCTGACCGGCTACTCGACGGTGACGGTCTTGGCGAGATTGCGAGGCTGATCGACGTCGGTCCCGCGCCAAACGGCGGTGTGATAGGCGAGGAGCTGGAGCGGGATCGTGAACAGGATCGGCCGCGAGATTCCCTCGACGGCAGGAACCCTCAGAATCGCGTCGGCGCAGCGGTCGAGCCCCGGTTCCTTCTCGACGTCGGTGACGACGATGACGTACCCGTTGCGCGCCTTGACCTCCTCGATGTTCGACAGGACCTTCTCGTAGGCCACGTCCTTGGAGAGCAAGAAGACGACCGGTGTTCCTTCGTCGATCAGCGCAATTGGGCCGTGCTTCATTTCGCCGGCAGGGTACGCCTCGGCGTGAATGTAGGAGATCTCCTTGAGCTTCAGAGCTCCCTCGAGGGCGATCGGGTAGAGGCTTCCTCGGGCGAGGAACAGGACGTCGGTCGCGCGGTGGATCGTCTCCGCGAGATCGCGGATCTGCGGCTCGTCTCTCAGCACTTCCGTGATCCGCCCGGGGAGGAGGGCCAAGTGACGCTTCTCCTCTTCGATGGCTTGGGTGGCCGTCTCTGACTTCGACTCGGCGAGGGCGAAGCCGAGGAGTCCGAGTACGGCGATCTGGGCGGTGAACGTCTTCGAAGCTGCGACGCCGATCTCGATTCCCGCGCGGGTGTAGACGGCGGTGTCCGCCTCGCGGTCGATGGCCGAGTGCTCGTTGTTGACGACGGCGATCACGCGTGCTCCGCTTCTCCTTGCGTGGCGAACCGCCATCAGCGTGTCGATCGTCTCGCCGGACTGAGACACCGCGACGACGAGCGTTCGATCGGTGATGTGGGGGTTCCTCACGCGGAACTCGGAAGCGATGATCGCCTGCGTCGGCGCCGGAAGAACGCCCTCCCAAAGGTACTCCGCCGTCAGTGAGGCATGGTAGGCGGTTCCGCACGCGATGATGTAGATGTGATCGAACGAGGTCGCCGCTTCGCCCAGCCCCGAGAGGTCGATGTCCACCCCCGGGCCTTCGGTCTTCTCGCGGACCGATTCGCCGACGGCGCGCGCTTGCTCGTGGATCTCCTTGAGCATGAAGTGCTTGTAGCCGCTCTTCTGAATCGACACAGGATCGACGGAGACCTTGTGTGTCGGAAGCTCTACCGGGTTGCCGGAGAAGTCGAACACGTCGACCCGATCGGTTGCGATCTCGGCGACCTCGTCGTCGCCGAGGAACTGGACGTCGGTCGCGCGGCCGAGGAGGGCCGGGATGTCTGAGCAGGCGAACGCCCCCGTCGGTCCGGTTCCGACGACGAGAGGGCTCCCGCGCCTCGCGACGAAGATCCGGTCGGGCGTCTCGGATGAGAGAACGGCGAGGGCAAATGCGCCGTCTGCTTGTCCGGCGGCCGCGATGATCGATTGCAGCAGGTCCCCGCGATCCTTGAGTTCCTCCTCGATCAAGTGCGCGAGAACCTCGGTGTCCGTCTGCGAAGCGAACTGGTGCCCCTTGGCGATCAGGGCGTCTCGAAGGGGAAGGTAGTTCTCGATGATGCCGTTGTGGATGACGGCGATCTTGCCGTGGCAATCGAAGTGGGGATGCGCATTCTCCTCCGTCGGCGGACCATGCGTTGCCCAGCGGGTATGCCCGATCCCGGTGACAGCGGAGAGCGTTTCGCCTTCGAGGGCGGCCTCAAGGTCCCTGACCTTGCCCGCTCGCCGAAAGCGCAGGATTCGATCGGCCTCGAGGACGGCGACTCCCGCCGAGTCGTACCCTCGGTACTCGAGCCGCTTGAGACCATCGATGAGAAGAGGAAGAACCTGTTCGCGACCGACGTATCCAATGATCCCGCACATCACCGATCACCGCCCGCGGACAGTGTATCTGGAGGGGCCGGAATGTCCACCCCATCGTTGTTCATGCGATGTCGCGGTGCTATAATCCGACCGCTCGAGAGGAGGATCAGAAGATGCGAGAAGTCATGATCAAGGCGCTCTTGGTCGACCCGTCGAACAACTCGCCCGTCGTCCTCCTCAAGGATCGCGACTCCAAGAAGGCGTTGCCGATCTGGATCGGTGACGCAGAGGCGATCTCGATTGCGTTCGGACTCCAGAGCGAGGATTTCCCGCGGCCGCTCACGCACGTTCTGATGAAGGCGGTCATCGACGATCTCAACGCCAGTGTCGAGCGCGTCGTCATCAAGGGCATGAAGGACGGAACGTACTTCGCGTCGATCTTCGTCAGAGACACCCAGGGGGAGCTTCTCGAGTTCGACGCACGACCGTCCGACTCCCTCGCCCTGTCGTTGAGAGCAGGCTGCCCGATCTTCATCGCCGATGACGTCTTCGAGACGGCCTCGATCGAATCGCCGTTCTCGGAAGAAGATGAGTTCGGGGACTTCGTCGAGTACGGTCTCGATCTTGCGGAGTTTCGGCGTCGCAGCCACACCGAGGGCGGCGAGTCGGAGACCTCACAGAGCTAGCCGACGGCTCAGCCTCTCAGCGTATCCAGGCCTCTCGGGAGTGTGAGGACATCGTCCGCGGTGAGACCTTGGTCGATCATCACTTGCTGCAGTTCGATCGACTTCTCCCGCTGACCGCCCGAGAAGAAGACGACCTTGTGGATGTAGTACGTCTCTCGGTCGATCCAAACCATGCGCGTCAGCTCATCCGTCGTCGCATCGCGGACCTCGAGGATGTACTCGCCGCGAATCGCGTTGGTCGCCGCCGTGCCGAGGCTGTACGCAAGACTGAGATCCGCCCTCTCATCGTCTTCGTCGTTCGGACAGAACGAGATTTCCGGAGGGCAGACGACTTCGTCAAATGGCTGAGGGCAAAACGCCTCCGTCAGCGTCCCACCGAGGGTGACGGAGGTCGTGAACGCCTCAGCAAGGAAGGCCGGGACGCTTTGAAGGACTTGCAGGCGCAGTTTCCCAGCCTCCCAATCGGCTTGAATCTCCGTGACATCGAGACTGGCCAGCCCGACCGCCGCCAGCGGCAGCCCGACCCAACGCTTGACCACGATGATCCCCTCGTTGGGAAGAGCGTGCGAGAGAAGGTCGTTCTCGACCGTGAAGATCTGCCCCGAGAGCTCCGCCGGGGCCAAGTATCTGATGGAGAGCGAAGGGAGTGGCTGATTGAGCATGCGAACGCGCATTCGGATCGGCGTTTGGGCCGCTTCGGTGACGACCACGACGGCCTCCAGATCTCTGATCCGCGTGTACGCGTTCTCGACGCGCCAAAGCAGGCCGCCGACCTCCGACGGGGGATGCTCGTCGAACAGGTACTGGTCGATCGCGGCGACCGTGACAATCAGCGAGACGAAGATCCCTATGGCGAGGAGCGTAAGGCTTTGAGTGCTTTGACTGTCCATCGGGCGGCATTATAATCCTGTTCCGAAGGGCATTCAAACGAATACCGAACCATGCGAGGAGGCCCCCTTGTCTGTCGAGACGTACGCTGTACGAAGGGTTCAAGATGCCGAGGTGGACGGTCGCTCGGTGCTCGTCCGCGTAGACTTCAACGTTCCGCTGCGCGACGGGGAGATCGGGGACGACAGCCGCATTCGTGCGGCGCTTCCGACGCTCGAGCTCCTGCTGGAGCGAGGGGCGAAGGTCCTGATCGCAACGCATCTCGGTCGTCCGGCAGGATCGGTCGTTCCCGAGCTGCGACTCGATCGGGTCGCGCACCGGCTCAGTGAACTGATCGGGAAAGCGGTCGTCAAGCTTGATGACTGCGTCGGTTCGGAGGTTGAAGCGCGTGTGGAGCAGGGCGATCCGGGCGAGCTGTTCCTGCTGGAGAACGTTCGCTTCCACCCAGAGGAGGCGGCGAACGAGACGTCGTTCGCCAGGAAGCTCGCGGCGCTGGCCGACATCTTCGTCAACGATGCGTTCGCGGCCGTCCACAGGGCACACGCGTCGACGCTCGGGGTTGCGGAGCTTCTGCCGTCGTACGCAGGATGCCTGATGCAGCGCGAACTCGACGCGCTCTCCCGGTTGCTGGTCGATCCGGATCGTCCGTACCTTGCGGTCGTTGGGGGAAAGAAGGCGGCGAGCAAGCTGGGCGCCCTTCGGGATCTCGTCGGTCAGGTCGACGCGCTGCTGATCGGCGGGGGCGTTGCCTTCTCCGTCCTGGCGGCGCGGGGGACGGCGGTCGGCGAATCGCTGGTCGACGAAGGGACGTTCGACGAGATCAGGGCGTTCCTGGCTGCCGCTGAAGCGAGCGAGGTGGACGTCGTTCTACCGACCGACGCGCGAGTTGCGCAGTCGCTCGAACCGGGAGAGGAGACGGCGGTGAGCGACGTTGCCAGCATCCCGTTCGGTTGGGCAGGGTTCGACATCGGTCCCGAGACCGCCGACCTGTTCAGGCGGCGGATCCTCGAGGCGCGATCGGTCGTCTGGACTGGTCCGATGGGGGCGTTCGAGGTGGAGCCGTTCGACGAAGGGACGAAGGCGGTGGCTGAAGCGCTCGCGGCCTCGGACGCGTTCAGCGTCGTCGGCGGCGGAGAGACGGGGGAGGCCGTGGCTCGGTTCGGCTTCGAAGGCGACGTGTCGTACGTTTCGACCGGAGGCGGCGCGTGCCTCGCACTCCTGCGCGGGAAGAAACTCGCTGCGCTGGAGGCACTCCGCGAGACGACCGAGAGCTGATCGGAGAGGTTGCCCGCCTGCAGCTGCGCGAGCTATACTCCACGGGCGTTTCACACACTGCGGGCATAGCTCAGTGGTAGAGCATCAGCTTCCCAAGCTGAGGGTCGCGGGTTCGAATCCCGTTGCCCGCTGTTGCCTTGCTCGTCGCAGCCGACAAGCGGTGCGACGGCGACGGGAGGCAGCGATGGACTCACCTCCAGGCGAGCTCACACTCGACGCACTCAAGCCGCGCGTGCTCTCCTGCACGCTCTGCCCTCTTCACGAAACGAGAACCCACGTGGTCTTCGGCGAGGGCGATCCGAACGCAGAGGTGCTGTTCGTGGGCGAGGGGCCGGGCGAGGTCGAAGACAACACGGGACGACCGTTCGTCGGTCCTGCCGGCCAGAAACTCGGTGAAGTGCTCTCGTCGGTTGGGATCGACCGTGAGAGCGTATACATCACCAACATCGTCAAGTGCCGCCCTCCAGGCAATCGCGTCCCCGCGAAGGGTGAGATGGAGGTTTGCTTCCCCTACCTCGAAGCGCAGATCGCGCTGATTCAGCCGTCGCTGATCGTGACGCTCGGCAACACGTCGACGCAGTGGCTGCTGCCGGACGCGCCGGGAATCACGAAGGCTCGAGGGACGTTCCTCACGTGGCGCGGCGGGCTCCAGCTCTTCCCAATGTTTCACCCGAGCTACCTGCTGCGATACCCCTCGCGTGAGAAGGGGTCTCCGAAGTACCTGACGTGGCAGGACATTCAGCGTGTCAAAGCTTGGGTCGATTCGCATGCGTAGCAAGGGGGGCGGCGGGTTCAACCTCCGAGACACGCTCGATCGGGCCGATCAACTTCGAAAGGATGGACAGCTCGGTGAGGCGGTGGATCTCCTTCGCGGTGCGCTCGATTCCGCGAGCGGAGCGTCCCGGGCGGAGTTTCTCTTCCAACTGGGGAACCTGCACGTTCTCGCGGAAGACCTGACGGAGGCGGAGTCGGCGTACACCGAGTGCTTGGATCTGAACGGCCGGCACGCAAACGCCATGAACAACCTGGCGATCGTCTACAAGCGGCAGGACCGAAAGGACCTGTTCAGGAAGACGTACCGCAGATCGATCTGGCTCGCGATGAGAAGTCCCCGGAGCTTGCTCGGCACCTGCCGGGAGCGCTCGCCGGCGCGGATTGCGATGCGCTGGGTGATCCTGCTCGCACTGGCGCTCGGCGTCATGGCTCTGTTGCGGTGGCTCTCGCCCGGCTAGCTCAAACGCCGGTTTCTGTGAGGGTTTGACCGGGTTGCAGCGATCCCGTATAGTCAGTTCTCCGCTCGTCTTGTGTACTTCTTGAAGCGAAAGGAACCGACGCATTGTCACGGAAACGGATCTATGAAATCGCCAAAGAACTCGGCGTGTCCAGCAAGGAGCTGATTGCGAAGCTCGACGAGACGGGCATGCCGGGGATGAAGGCGGCAAACTCGGTCGATGAGGAGGAGTACGCGCTCATCGTCCACGTCTTCCAGGACGAGGGGACGGCCGAGCCGGAGGCGAAAGCCGATGAGAAAGAGGCCGCGGCCGCCGAGGCTCCAAGCGACGAGGTTCAGGAAGAGACGGTCGCGGAAGCACCGGAGCAGGCAGCGGTCAAGGCGGCTCCGAAGCGGCCGAAGGGCCATGGAGATCCGCGGCCTCCGGTCGTATCGGTTCTCGGGCACATCGACCACGGCAAGACGACGCTCCTCGACGCGATCCGCGAGTCCCACCTGGCCGATCGCGAGGCGGGCGGAATCACACAGGGGATCGCCGCCTATCAAGCAGAGTGCGGCGGCAAGCGAATTACCTTCATCGACACGCCCGGACACAAGGCATTCACCGGGATGCGCGCGCGCGGCGCTCAAGTGACGGACATCGCCATCCTGGTCGTCGCCGCCGACGACGGCGTGATGGCCCAAACCGTCGAGGCGATCGACCACATCAAGGCGGCCGGCGTGCCGATGATCGTCGCGGTCAACAAGATCGACAAGGCGAACGCCGACTTGAACAAGGTCGTGAACGACCTGGCGCAGCGGGGCTTGATGCCCGAAGCGTGGGGCGGCGATACGATCATGGTCGAGGTCTCAGCACTGCAGAACCAGAACATCGAGGAACTACTCGAGATGATCTTGCTGGTCGCGGAGATGGAGGACCTTCGCGCCGATCCGAACGACCCGGTTTCCGCGGTCGTGATCGAGAGCCATCTCTCCGTCGGCCGAGGTCCCGTCGCGACGGCGATCGTCAGAGAGGGAACCCTCCACGAGAAGGATTGGGCCGTGGCCGGACCGACGTGGGGTCGCGTCAAGGCCCTGACGCAGGGCGGTGGAACCCGCGTCAGCGAGGCGAAGCCCGGCGAGGCGGTCGAGATCCTCGGATTCAACGACGTTCCGCCGGTCGGAGCCGAGGTCGTCGTGGTCGATAGCCAAGCGAAGGCGAAGCAAGCCGTGGTCTCTCCGGAAGAGGAGAAGCCCACGCGACAAGGCCCGCGGCCGATGTCGCTCGAGGAGTTCTTCGGCGAGACGGAGGAGGCCCTGAAGCTGCAGTTGATTCTCAAGGCGGCGACCTCCGGCGCGCTCGAGGCCGCGAAGCGGGAGATCAGCGGACTGGCGCAGGAGGGAATCGACATCGACATCCTCCTTGCGGGTGTGGGGGCGATCTCGGAGAGCGACGTGATTCTGGCGTCGACGGTCGGGCCGTCGTGCCCGGTCGTCGGGTTCGGTGTGAAGGCCGACTCCAAGGCGACGAAAGCTGCGGATCGCGCGGGCATCACCGTGCTGAGCTACGAAATCATCTACGACCTCGTCGACGAGATTCAGCGGATCGTGAAGCGAACGCTCGGACCGCAGTACGAGGAGGCGCAGCTCGGCGTCGTCGAAGTCCGCGACCTGTTCAAGGTTCCCACGGGCGTCGTCGCCGGGTGCTACGTCGCCGAAGGGCGGGTGGCGCGCAGCGCGAAGGTGCGTGTCATGCGTGACGGGCAGGAGGTTTTCGTTGGCGACATCGCTTCGCTCCGTCGATTCGAAGACGACGTACGCGAGGTGGAGGCCGGCCGCGAGTGCGGCATCCGGATTCGCGACTTCGACGCGGTCGAGATTGGCGACCGACTCGAGATCTTCCAGATGGAAGAGGTCGCAAGCTGAGTCGGGTGAGATGAAAGCGGGCCTCCTGACGGTCAGGCTTCGGCTACACGGAATCGAATCCCTCAAAGCGCGACGCTCGATCGTCAAGCGGCTCCTCGCCGAGGTTCATCAACTGGGTCCCCCGTTCGCAGTCTGCGAGGTGCCGGAGGAGGTCGACTTGCAGAGCCTGACGCTTCGCGTCGCACATATGTCAAGCGATGCGAGATTCACGGACTCCGCATTGCGTCGAGTGGCGGAGCGATTCGAGCATCGCGGGGATTTCGAAGTGCTGGACACGTCGATCGAGGTGCTGTGAGTAGACGAAAGCGGGAGAGGATGCGCGAGGACCTCCAGCGGGAGCTGGCGGCGATCGTCGAGTTCGAAAGCCGCGACCCGATCGTCCGTGCCGCCTTTCCGACGGTGATGGACGTTCAGCTTTCCTCCGATGCGCGATACGCTCGCGTCTTCGTCGCCGCCGCGGAGGCGCCTGACAAGGAGGAGCTCCTCAAGGCGCTCGAACACGACAAGGGCTTCTATCGAAGCCTGCTCGCCGAGCGGCTCGACCTGCGGCACACACCGGAGCTTCGGTTCGTCATCGACGAGACGGTCGAGCGCGCGATGCGGCTCGAGAGCATCCTCCGGGAGGATGCTCCGGCGAGCGCCGAGGAGCCGCCTCAAGGCGACGTGGCAGTCTAGGAACGATCTCAACTTCGCGGGTTCCGGATGGACGCTCGATCGACCGCGCTCTTTGCGAACCCCAAGATGCTTGCTCGTCGGCTCCCCCGGCTCTCGCGGTACGTCCGCCGCCGGTTGCGGGCTTTCGAACGCCACACGTATAGTGGGCTCACGATGACCATCGATCGGATCGACGTCGCTGCGGTCTACCACGAGCACCCGTTCGCGCTCGAGATCCTGCGTCGTTTGCGGGACGCAGGACACGAGGCTGTGTTGATCGGCGGCGTCGTACGCGACGGGCTGTCGAGCGCCATGGGGCGCGCGGTGCCCTTCCCGCCTGTCGACGTCGACATTGCGACGTCGGGGCGACCGGAGCAGGTCCGCCGGATCTTCGACGATCGGCACATCGTCGGGGTCGGCGAGGAGTTCGGCGTCCTCGTCATCACGGGGCCGGGGAAAAGGACCTACGAGGTGGCGACGTTCCGCGTCGAGGGCGAGTACGACGGGCGTTGGCCGGGTCGCGTCGACCTCGTCCGCGAGTTGGAGGGCGACGTGAAGCGGCGCGATCTGACCGTCAACGGCCTCGCTGCGGATGTGGACGGCCGGGTGATCGATTTGGTCGGCGGCATCGATGACCTCGTTGCGGGGCGTATCCGGGCAATCGGCGACCCGGACCTCCGCTTCCGCGAGGACTACCTGCGAATGCTGCGGGCCGTGCGCTTCGCGTGTCAGCTCGATGGGGCGATCGAGGAGGAGACGGCGCGCGCGATCGCGGAGAACGCGGGTCGAATCGGAGAGATCTCGGCGGAGCGGGTGCGTGTAGAGCTCCTTCGGCTGCTGGAGACGCCGAGAGCCGCGGTCGGGATCGATCTGCTCGATCGTCTCGGCCTCCTCGAACACATCCTCCCGGAGGTCATCGAGGGGAAAGGCGTGCCCCAGCCTGAAAAATACCATCCGGAGGGGGATGTCTTCGTCCATACGGTCGAGGCCGTGCGGATGGCCGATCGCTTCATCACGGATCCGATCGTCAAGCTTGCCGTCCTCCTGCATGACATCGGCAAGCCGAGTGCGCTCGAGCGAAGCGGCGGCGCCAACATGGGCGGGCACTGCGCCATCGGCGCGAGACGGTGCAAGGCGATCGGAGAGCGGCTTCGCCTGAGCCGGGAGGAGACCGCTCGGCTCACCTTCCTCGTGAAGAACCACATGCGCGTTGCGGCGCTTCCCGACATGGGACGCGGGAAGCAGGTGCGCTTCGTCAGCTGGGGGGAGCAGCCGGAGAAGGAAGGCTTGAAGGAGCGGTTCCCGCGGTTCTTCGAGCTGCTTCAAGTGCTCGTTGCCGACTGCGAGGCGAGCGCACATCGATCTACGGGTTGGGCGCCGATCCTGCGAGAGACCCTGCGGATCGTCGATCACATCGACCAGGTGTGCAGCCTGCAACGCGCGCGCGGAATCATCGACGGCAACGTGCTGATCGATCTGGGGCTGCGACCGAGCCAACGTCTCGGACAGCTGCTTGCCGAGCTGCACGACCGCGTGCTGGCGGGGGAGATCACCTCTCGCGTACAGGCGATCGAGGAGGCTCGGAAGATGATCGCTGCCGAGCGCACACGGAAGAACGACAGCGTCTGAAGGGACATTCGCCCTCGCTCCGGCCACGCCGAGGGAGCTAGTCTCACTGCAGGTATCACATCCTGGACAAGAGAATGGGGGGAGGGGCGCGGGCCGTCACGTCCGCCAATCGAGCATGGGCACTGCACTGAACATCAGCCAGGATCTTCATCTCGACCTGGAGGACGTCATCGGGCAATGCATCGCGATCCTCGGAATCCGAGGCTCCGGCAAGTCCAACACGGCCGGCGTCATCTTCGAAGAGCTCCTGAGGAACAGCTACCCGATGTCGATCGTCGACATCGAAGGGGAGTATTTCGGGCTGAAAGAGGGCTATGAGGTCTTGGTCGTCGGGACCGGGGAGGGCGTCGAGATCGAAATCGATGCCGACTCGGCACCCGAGATCGCCCAGGTCAGCATGGAGCAGAACGTCCCCGTCGTCCTCGATCTGAGCGGGTTCCTATCCGACGAGCGCACGGAGATCCTGAAGAGCTACCTGTCGAGCCTGTGGGAGCTCGCCGGGCGGCTCCGGCGACCGTACATCATCGGGATCGAAGAGGCCCACGAGTTCATTCCGCAGGGCGTCAAGCACGAACTCAAAGAGATGATCGCGCGGATCGCGCTTCGAGGGAGGAAGCGAGGTCTGGGCGGCATCATCGTCTCCCAGCGCAGCGCGAAGGTGGACAAGGACGTTTTGAGTCAAGCCGGGATCCTGTTCCTCCACCGTGTGGTTCACGAGGTCGACATGCGCGTGTACGGTGAGCTTCTGCCGTGGCGGAAGAGCGAGGTCAAGGAGATTATCGGGTCACTCGATACCGGAGATTGCATCTACATCAACGGCGACTCGATCCTCCCGATCTACGTCCGAGAACGATCGACGTTCCACGCAGGGTTCACACCGTCCTTGGAGGCGGTCGCCTCGCCCGAGCTGAAGCAGGTGAGCGTGTCGATCATCGAAGCGATCGAGCGCGCCAAAAGCAGCAAGCGGAAGCGCTCCAAGGCGGAGGAGCTGGAGGCGAGGATCGCTCAGCTTGAGCAGGAGATCGAAGGGCGCGATGGAAAGATCGCCGAGCTGGAGGATGTCGCCAGGACGCTCGGATACATCCGTGTCGCGGTGGATGCCGGCGGCGACGATTCACCGGAGGGATCGACGCCGGCGGCGAGCCAAGCGAGGAGAGAGCCGACCGTTCGCCTGGCACACGCGATGGCCGAGGCGGCGGCCGCGGCCGACTTCGAGCAGACGAAGGCGCCGGACGACTCGCCATCGTTGTCGTTGGTTATCGACATCGAGCCGGAGGAGCGGCGGGAGCCGCTGCAAGGCTTGCCTCCGGCCGTCGAGCGGCACATCGATCGGCTTGTCTCCCGGATCTCCCGGAAGGACGTGCTGCAGAGGAGAATCCTCGCCTTCCTGGTCGGTCATGCGCCGATCTCGTACACCGTCGACCAGCTCGCCGCGTGGACGAACTGCGCCAAAGGGCTGATCGAGGACGAGCCTCCGAGGGAGTTCCTCGACGAGGGGCTGATCGAGCGAGAGCGGCGAACGGACGGGACCCACTACCGCTCGAGCATCAAGGCGTTCGTCCAGCGCGAGTTCGGGATCTACCAGCCGGACATCGGCGACGACGGGCTTCATCGCGTTGCCCGGCAACTTCAGGAGAAACTCGCTACCGTCGGCTCGGCCTAGAAGCGGCATCCTCAAAGGCTTTTCGTCACTGCAGGATTGACCTGTCTCGCCGTTTCTGCTATAACCTCTTCTTCGGAAGGGGTCGCCATGAAGATCAAGATCGCCGAGCGACACACAAGCGCGAGCGGATCGCTGCGATCCTACGTCATCGAGAAGACGGAGGCTCTCGAGAGGTACTTCGATCGGATCATCAGTGTTGATGTGGTTCTCTCCGTCGAGAAGCAGCGGCAGATTGCCGACTTCCACGCGCACCTCACCAACAAGAAGCTCATCACGGCTCGTGAGGAGTCGACTGACATGTACGCGTCGATCGACAAGGCGGTGGATCGGCTCAAGCGTCAACTCGTCAAGTTCAAGGATCAGATGCACGAAGTGAAGGGTCGGGCGATGGCGGGTGCGCAGGATTCGGATGATGTCGATGCGGAAGCGGAGAGGCGAATTGTCAGAACAGAAGCGTATTTCCGTAAGCCGATGACAGCTGAGGAGGCAGCGCTTCAGCTCGACGCGATTGAGAAGAGCTTCCTGGTCTTCATCGATGTGGAGACCGATGAGGTTGCAATCATCTATCAGCGGCGCGATGGGGATTATGGGCTAATCGAACCACGAACATAGACGCGTTGGGGGAATCGGGGTAGGGCGTGGTCAAGGTCTTGTCGCTGTTCTCGGGGAGTCTCGCCAGTCGCGTGGCGACCCGGCTTGTAGAGACGCATCCAGACGTCGAGAGCGTCTGTCTGTTGCATTTCCGGTCGCCATTTGCCAGGGAGCCCGAGGGTTTGCGGCAGCTGGTTCGCCAGGAGTGGCCGGGCGTTCCACTGCGTACCCAGTCGTTGAAGCGGGAGTACCGACGTCTCATCGTGTCCGATGGCTTCGAGGGGTTTGACTTGCGCCGCAGCTGCCTGAACTGCCGGAGTCTTCTCCTCTCCAGAGCGTCTCGATACATGGAGAGAGTCGGTGCGGAGTACCTCGTCACGGGAGACGTGCTCGGGGAGAACGGTGTGGAGCGCAAGGACCTTTGTGCCATCTCGGATGCGTGTGGACTCACCGGGAAGATCTTGCGTCCCCTCTGTTCGGAGGAGCCGGAGAGGCCGAAGGGCGGGATCTCGGCGTGGGCGGGAAAGGGAGCTTGGCGGAGGCGCCGGGCGGACATGTCGGGACTGCTCGTGACTCTCGCAGAACATCTGGACCTGGAGATGGTGGATCCACTGACGTGCAGGAATCGGTGCAAGCTCACGCTGCCCGGCTTCGGAGACCGTGTCGCGCACCTCTTCAACGACGTGAGCTTCACGCTCAATGAACTCAGACTGCTCGACTTCCCCTGGTACTACGAGGTTCATCCAGACACGAAGATCGTAGTTGCGATCGAGGACGAAGAGAAGCGTGAGCTACAGAACCTCTTCCTCCCGCAGGACTTGAGGGTGTATCCGGCGGCTCCGCACGGCCCGATGACGCTTGTACGTACGCCGTCGCGGACGGCAGCTCCTCATGAGGGTGATCGGATCATCGAACTGGCGGCACGGATCACGTCGACCCACCTGGACGTCGATACGACCTGCGCGATTCCCGTCTACTACAGATTCGAGGATGAGAACGAGAGACATCTGGTGAACGTGATGCCCTTCGAGTCTCACGACGAGATTGCGCAGCTGAAGATGGTTGATGTCGTGCCGCTGGAGCGACTGCGTGTAGCAGTTGGTTGAAGGGAAGGCGGCTCGCGATATACTTGCGTTCGGTCGTGTTTCGAGCCGAGCGTCTTGAGCGGGTGAAGCGCGATCAGAATTGGAGTTCCATGACGACCCCGAATGCGGGAAAAAGGGGGACCTGTGCCCTTTTATCGCTATGAGTGTGAGGCATGCGGAGAGGTGTTCCGCGTGCTCCATCGGAATGGCGACGATACCGAGGCCGACACGAAGTGTCCCCAGTGTGGAGGCACACGCACAAAACGCCTTCTGCCACGCATCGGCGTGATCTACAAGGGGAGTGGCTACTACTCGACGGATTACCGCAACAAGAAGGCAAGGACGACCAAAGAAGCGAAGGGTGACGGCGCGAAACCGGCGAGCGATGGCGGGGAAGTCTCATCCGTGAAGTCGACGACGAAGGCTGAGCAATCTGAGGACTAAGAGACATCATCTGGTTCGGGGAGCGGGCTTGGACGGCGCAACAGCGGGCCGTCCATGTGTCGTTTCTCGAGTGTCTGCACGTCTCCCGTGAGGTGAAAGAGTGATTTCTGGCGATGACATCAAGCGCGTAAAGCTCCAGCTTGCGCCGCCATCGGCGATTCTCGGATGGTCGCACGGTGAGGTCACGGAGTCCGAGACGATCAACTACCGTACGCACAGAGCCGAGCGCGGAGGTCTCTATGCAGAGGAGATCTTCGGCCCCGATAACGACTACGAGTGCGCGTGCGGCAAGTACAAGGGCAAGAAGTACGAAGGAATCACGTGCGAGAAGTGCCACGTTCTCGTGACGGACTCGTCGGTCCGGCGAGTCAATATGGCACACATCCAGCTGGCGAGCCCGGTCGTCCACTTCTGGTTCCTGAAGGGCGTGTCGAGTCTGCTCAGCCGATTGCTCGGGATGAAGAAGCGGGAACTCCAGCGGATCGCGTACTACGAGACGGAGCCGATGGAGCAGGCGCTTCACATGGTGACCTCCTCGGAGTGCAAAGACGTGCGCCCGGGTGAAACGCTCTACTCCGCGGAGGTCGACGTTCTTCGCGATGCGTTCGAGTTCGACGTCGAGCCGGCGTACTTCGTCGAAACGGCCCCTCGCGTGCTCGCCGAGGAGGCGGGTCGCGCGACGATCGAGGATCGGCAGCTGACCAACGGCGAGAAGTTCCGCGCCATCGTCATCGGCCCCCACGAGTATCCTCTCGTCGGCGAAGTGGATCTGCTCATCGAGGACGGAGACGACGTCGCGGCCGGCGCGGTCCTCGTGGAGCGACCGGTCGGGGAGCTCTGCTCGCGGACGGCGTTCGACATGCTCGTCGATCGCTACGGCCCTTCGGTCAAGGGCGAGGTTCTGGATCGCGAGATCCTCGACAGTCTGGTGTTCATCGTCATTCGCCTGAAGAACCCAGAGGTGCCGCTCGAGATCGGGCAGCGGCTGACGAATCTCGAGATTCGCGCGTACGAGCGCATCTATCCGGACGGCTTCATCGCCGAGACGGGTGCAGCCGGGATCAAGGGGCTTCTGGAGGTCCTGGACTTCGACGATCTGCACGCGTCACTGAGTGAGCAACTGCGGCGTGAGACCGCAGCAGGCAACAAGCGTCGCTTGATCCGGCGGCTCGAGGTCGTCGACCAGCTTCGCTCGTCCGGGAACAACGCTCAGGACATGATTCTTGACGTCATCCCGGTTCTCCCGCCGGAGCTTCGTCCGATGATTCAGCTCGAAGGTGGGAAGTTCGCGACGACCGACCTCAACGACCTGTACCGTCGGATCATCAACCGTAACAACCGGCTGAAGAAGCTGATCGACATGGGGGCGCCCGAGGTCATCCTGCGCAACGAGCGGCGGATGCTGCAGGAGGCCGTCGATGCGCTCATCCACAACGAGAAGAAGGAGAGCCCGATTCGTGGGCGCGACAATCGCCCGCTGAAGTCGCTCTCCGAGCGGATCCACGGCAAGCACGGGCGGCTGCGAAGGAACCTTCTCGGCCGCCGGGTGGACTACTCCGGCCGTGCGGTCATCGTCGTCGATCCGAAGCTGCGGCTGCACCAGTGCGGGCTTCCGAAGAAGATGGCGCTCGAGCTGTTCAAGCCGTTCATCCTCCACTACCTTGAGACGACGACGTTCTCCGACTTCGACGAGATCAAGAACCGAGCGATGATGGGCGAGATGCCCGAGGTCTGGGACATTCTCGACAAGTTGATCAAGGAGCACCCGGTTCTTCTCAACCGAGCTCCCACGTTGCATCGGCTGTCGATGCAGGCGTTTGAGCCGGTGCTCGTGGATGGCGAGGCGATTCACATCCATCCGCTCGTTTGCCCGCCGTACAACGCGGACTTCGACGGCGATCAGATGGCCGTTCACCTGCCGCTCTCCCCGGACGCGATTCGGGAAGCGCGCGAGCTGATGGGGGCTCCAAGGAACATCCTCAACCCCTCCAACGGGGAGCCGCTGAGCCTTCCGACGCAGGATCCGGTCTACGCGTACTACTACCTCACGCTGATCGAGGAGGACGGTCCGGGCGTCGGCAAGGCGTTCCGAGACATCGACGAGGCCCGCCGTGCGTACGAGGAGGGAGTCCTCGGGCTGCACAGTCCGGCGAAGATCCGCATGGACGGCAAGGTGGTCGAGACGACGCTCGGCCGTGCCGAACTGAATCTCGCCTTCCCCGAGGATGTTCGTGACTACGAGAACGTCCTCGACCGCCGCGCGATCAAGCGGCTCGTCATGAAGACGTACCACGAATACGGATGGGAGCGATCGGCCGAGGTTCTCGACAGCCTGAAGGATCTCGGGTTCAAGTACGCCACTCAGGCGGGCCTGACGATTTCGCTGAAGGACTGCCTCATCCCAGAACAGAAAGAAGAGATCGTTCGCGAGTCGCTCGCGGCGGTGCAGCGCATCGAGACGATGTTCCGCATGGGGCTCGCCACGGAGGAGGAGCGCCAGAACGCGGTGATCCGAATCTGGCGCCGAACGGTCGACGACGTCGAAGACGTCACGATGGAGAACCTCAGGAGCCACAAGTTCAACTCCGTCTACGGCATGGTGACCTCCGGTGCCCGAGGCGGCCCGGATCAGGTCAAGCAGCTGTGCGGAATGCGCGGCCCGATGGCCGGTCCGTCGGGTGACATCATCGAGCGTCCGGTCATCTCGAATTTCCGAGAAGGCCTGGACATGATGGAGTACTTCATCTCCACGCACGGCGGCCGGAAGGGTGCGGCGGACACGGCACTGAAGACGGCCGATTCCGGGTATCTCACGCGAAGGCTCGTCGATGCGTCGTCGGACACGATCGTCCGGGAGATCGACTGCGGCACGACCCAGGGCGTTGAGATCGCGCCGCTGCGGTTCAGCCGGACTGAGATCATGGAATCGATCGAGGATCGGATCTACGGTCGGGTGGCGGCCGCCCCCGTCGTCGATCCGTCGAGCGGCGAGATCCTCGTCGAGGCGAATCAGTGGATTACGCATGAGATCGCAGCTCACCTCGGTCAGCTCGAGTGTGAGTTGCCGTTCAAGAGCCCCGCACAGCGGGAGCGCGTCTTGGGCACGAAGAGCGTGGCCGACATCACCGATCCGGGCTCCGCGCGAGTTCTCGTCAAGGCGGACGAGACCATCACGCCGCAGCTTCTGGAGGCACTCAAGGCTGCGAAGATCAAGACCATTCGCGTGCGTCCTAGGATTGTCATCCGCTCGCCGATGATGTGCGAGAGCGTGGGCGGTGTCTGTCAGCTCTGCTACGGCTTCGACATGAGCAACCATCGGCCTGTGCAGCTCGGGACGGCGGTCGGCGTCATCGCGGCGCAGTCAGTCGGTGAACCGGGAACGCAGCTTACGATGCGGACCTTCCACACCGGCGGCGTTGCCGGCGAGGACATCACGCAGGGCCTCCCGCGAGCGGAGGAGCTGTTCGAAGCGCGCAAGACGACCAAGGGTGGAGAAGCCGGCATCTCGCCGCTCGACGGATACGTCACGGACATCACGTCCACGGCGACGGGCGGTGACCGAGTCGAGATCACGGGCGAGCCGAGAAGCGCACTCATCCCGACGGCCATCCTGCGCGGCGAGGCGGGCGAGGAGGTCGAAGCCGATTCACTGATCGACCCGGGGAGCCCGTGCGCCGGGGAGGTCTACGTTGTGGAGAAGAAGGGTGCTCGCGAACTCCTCGTTCTCGACACCTCGAGCGGAGACACGGCCTATGCCATTCCAGCCAGCGCGTCCGCCACGGTGAAGAGCGGGCAGCGAGTGTCCGCCGGTGATGCGTTGACCGGACGGTACAACGTCGAGCCGATCGTCGCCGATCAGCGCGGCGTGGTTCGCATCTCGGAGGAAGAGGAGAGGCTCTTCTTCTTGGAGTGCGATGACGGTACTGTGCTCGAGTATCGGATTCCGTACGGCGCGCGGTTGATGGTCGATCACGACACGAAGGTCTCGGCCGGCACGCAGCTCACGTCCCGGTCGAAGCCGATCTTCGTCGCGACGGAGAACGAGGGTGTGGCCGAAGTGCTGGATGACTTCGTGCTCGTCTACAACCCGGATTCGGGCGGGATTCGCATTCCGCTGACCTCGGACGTCAGCTTCATCGGCAGTCAAGGTGGGACTGTCAAGTCGGGCGAGAGGATCCTCCAACTCGAGATTCCCCACGTCGGCACGGTCATGATCGAGGGGGTCAAGGTGAGTGGCGATGTCGCGACGGTCACGCTGAGGCCGAAGAGCATCGTCAAGATCGACAAGGCGATCACCGTTCGCATCGGCGAGAAGATGGAGAAGGGCGACGCGCTGACCAAGGGCGCGATCGCGCCGCTGACGCTGCTCGATGAAGCTGGTGTGCACAAGACGCGGCAGTACCTGCTCAACGAGATCCACAAGGTCTACAAGCAGCAAGGTGTCGACATCAACGACAAGCACCTCGAGGTCATCATCCGACAGATCCTCAACAACGTTCGCGTCGTCGATCGTGGTGACTCACGCTTCCTGCTCGGCGATCTCGTCCCGCTGGAGGAGTTCCGGCAGGAGGTCTCCCGGCTTGCTCTCGAGAACGAGGAAGAGGAGCGCGCGAGGCGTGAAGCGATTGGGGAGAAGCTCGCCGAGGACGTCGTTGCGACGGGGTTCCTGCTCGCCTCGGCGGGGGATACGCTGACCGAGGAGATCATTGCCGGCGCGCGGAAGATGGGACTCACCAGCGTTCGCATACAACGTGGCGAGGAGTCGGAAGAGCTTCCGCTGATCGAGAAGCGGCTCCCCGACGGAGAGCGCGAGCTTCTTCGCATCTCGAAGGCGGCTCTGCAGACGAAGGGCTGGCTTTCCGCCGCCTCGTTCCAGCGAACGACGAAGGTCCTGGCTGAGGCTGCGCTTCGAGGTGAGACGGACGCGTTGGACGGCCTGAAGCCGAGCATCATCGTCGGCAAGCGGATTCCGGCCGGCACCGGATTCCCTCTGGGAACTCTGCTGTCGTCGGACGATGTCGACGAGGACGAGATGGCGGATGAGGAGCTGATCGGCGAAGGGATGCCGGTCGAAGAGACGATCGAGACGAGTTGAAGGCGCAAAGACCGGAACCTATAATCGGCTGCAATCCTGGGGAGACGAGATGCCAACAATCAACCAGCTGATCAGAAAAGGGCGTAAGCCGAAGACGAAGAAGCGTAAGGCACGGCAGCTTGACGAGTGCCCGCAGCGCCGCGGTGTCTGCACGCGTGTGTACACGCGGACGCCGAAGAAGCCGAACTCGGCGCTGCGGAAGGTCGCTCGCGTGCGCCTGAGCAACGGCAAGGAGGTCACTGCCTACATCGGCGGTGAGGGACACAACCTGCAGGAGCACTCGATGGTGCTCGTGCGCGGCGGCCGTGTGAAAGACCTGCCTGGCGTGCGGTACCACATCGTGCGGGGCACGTTGGACGCTGAGGGTGTCGACGGACGGCGACAGGGCCGTTCGAAGTACGGGGCAAAGAAGTAGGTAAGGAGAAGAATGAAGATTCCAGGTCGAGACATTGCCCCCGACATTCGTCACAACAGCAAGCTGCTTGCGAAGCTGGTCAACTACGTCATGCAGGACGGGAAGCGCGCGATCGCTGAGAGGATCGTCTACGCCGCGCTGGACAACGTGGACGAGCGTAGCGAGTCCACGGGCCTCGAGACGTTCAACGAGGCGATCGCGAACTGCGCGCCGCGCCTCGAGGTGAGAACACGCCGCGTCGGCGGTTCGAACTACCAGGTTCCCTACGAGGTTCCGCCCGATCGACAGGTTGCACTGTCTCTTCGGTGGATTGTGTCTGCGGCGCGAGCGCGCGGCGAGCACACGATGGCCACGAAGCTGGCCGGCGAGATTCTGGAGGCAGCTCGGAAAGAGGGCAAAGCCTACGCAAAGCGTCTCGACGCCCACCGTATGGCGGAGGCCAACAAAGCGTTCGCGCACTACCGCTGGTAGCGCCAGCCAGCTCACGAGCGGGCCACGTCCGTCTCGTCTTCCCAACGCCGTAGGAGCGAGGAGTCCATGGCGACATCCGATGGGGTGAATCTGCAGAAGGTCCGCAACATCGGAATCATGGCGCACATCGACGCCGGGAAGACGACGACGACCGAGCGCATTCTCTTCTACACAGGCCAGATCCATCGCATGGGCGAGGTGCACGACGGTGACACCGAGATGGACTGGATGGCCCAAGAACGCGAGCGCGGGATCACAATCACGTCCGCGGCGACGACCTGCACGTGGGAAGATCACCCGATCAACATCATCGATACGCCAGGTCACGTCGACTTCACCGCCGAGGTCGAGAGGTCCCTCCGGGTCCTCGACGGCGGCGTGGTGATCTTCTCCGGCGTGGAGATGGTCGAATCGCAGTCGGAGACGGTCTGGCGCCAAGCCGATCGATATCACATTCCGCGGATCGCGTTCGTCAACAAGCTGGACCGCGCCGAGGCGAGCTACGAGCAGACGGTGGACATGATCGAGGAGCGTCTCGGGGTCCGGGCCGTCCCCCTCTGCCTTCCTCATCGGGACGAGGATCGCTGCCTGTTGGGCCTGGTCGATTTGCTCAGCCTCGAGTACCTGACCTGGGATCCCGAGTCTCTTGGAGCCAAGATCGAGCGGGGGTCGATTCCCGAGTCTCTCAAGGAGCGGGTGATCGCCTATCGAGAGCGCGCCGTCGAAGCGATCGCCGAAGTCGACGACGCGGTGATGGAAGCGTTTCTCCACGGTGCGGAGATCCCCGAGTCACAGCTTCACGCCGGGCTGCGCAGCGGATGCGTCGCGGGACGACTCGTGCCCGTGCTCGGAGGATCCGCCTTCCACAACATCGGCGTTCAGCCCTTGCTTGACGCCGTCGTGCGCTACCTGCCCTCGCCGCTCGACGTGCCGCCCGTGCGATCCGCCGGCGGTGACGAGGAGCGTGTGGCGGATCCGGAAGAACCGTTCGCCGCACTCGCGTTCAAGGTGGCGGTCGACCGGTATGCCGGCCGCCTCGTATTCGTGCGCGTGTACTCAGGGACGCTCGCGGCCGGAGGCCATGTGTTCAACATGTCGACGGAGAAGGGCCTGCGTGTCACGAAGATCTTCAGAATGCACGCCAACCGGCGCGACGCACTCGAGCAGATGACCGCCGGAGACATCGTCGCGATCGTCGGATCGCAGGAGATCTCGACGGGCGACACGCTGTGCGACAAGGGGGCGCAGATCCTCCTCGAGAAGATCGAGTTTCCGGAACCTGTCGTGTTCGTCGCCGTCGAACCCCGTACGGAAGCGGAGTTTGGCGAGCTGATGGAGAACCTCGCGAAGCTCGCTCACGAGGATCCGACGTTTCGCGTGCAGACCGACGAGACGACCAACCAGACCATCCTCGGGGGCATGGGCGAGCTTCACCTCGAGATCCTCATCCGCAGACTGCGGGAGGAGTTCGGGATGCACGCTCACGTCGGGCGTCCTCAAGTCGCGTATCGCGAGACCCTGACAAGGCCCGTTGAGGTTGACGAGCGCTTCGTGAAGCAGGTCGGCGGGCGGGGTCAGTACGGCCACGTCGTGCTGCGGTTGGAGCCGTTGCAGAGGGGAAGCGGGATTCAGTTCGATTCGGTCGCTCGCGACGATGAGGTTCCGAAAACGTACGTAAGTGCGATAGAGAGCGCACTTCGAGGAACATTGACAAACGGACCGGTCGCCGGGTATCCTCTCGCGGATATTGGAGCCACCTTGATCGGTGGGTCCTTTCACCCGGTAGACTCGTCGGAGCTTGCGTTTCGTGCCGCGACCTCCGCGGCGCTCCACAAGGCGTATGTGCAGGCAGTGTTTGGCCTCTTGGAGCCGATCATGGAGGGTGAGGTCATCACTCCGGGCGAGTATCTGGGTGAGGTGATGGAGGACCTGGCTCGCAGGCGCGGGGAGATCCGCGAACTCCAGTCACGAGAGACGGTGCAGATCCTCTCGGTGTCTGTGCCGCTGGCTGAGACGTTCGGATATGCCACGCGACTGCGTTCTCTAACGCAGGGGAGGGCGACCTACTCGTTGCGTGTAGTCAGGTACGATAGGGTGCCGGAAGGCTTACAGGAAGAGATCATCAAGAGCAGAGGGTACTGAGAGAATGGCCAGAGAGAAGATACGGATCAAGCTCCGCGGTTACGATCACGAGCTCGTCGACACTTCGATTCGGAAGATCGTGGATTCGGCGAAGGAGACTCGTGCGAAGATCTCCGGGCCGATTCCGCTTCCGACGGAACGACGTGTCTACACGGTGCTTCGCTCGCCACACATCGACAAGCGATCGATGGAGCATTTCGAGCGAAGAATCCACACGCGACTCCTCGACATCAAAGAGCCCACCTCTGAGACCATCAACGCTCTGATGGATATCGAGCTTCCGACCGGTATCGACATCGAGATCAAACTCTAGGGACGACGGAGGGTTAGGAGATGGCTCGAGGGATCCCAGCGCGGAAGATCGGGATGACACAGGTCTTCGTCGATGATCGCGCCGTCGGGGCGACGGTCCTCGAAGCGAAGCCCTGCACGGTCGTCCGGATCTTGACGGAGGAGACGGACGGCTACAACGCGCTGCAGCTTGGCTACGAGGAAGCCAAAGAGACGGCCGTGCCGAAGCCGATCGCCGGCCAGTTCAAGCGTGCTGGTCTGGCGCCGCACAAAGGGCTGTTCGAAATTCGGGTCGACGATCCGAGCGAGCACAGCGTCGGCGACGTCCTCGGAATCGACAGGTTCTCCGAGGGAGACAAGATTGACGTTTCCGGTCTGTCGCGCGGTCTCGGCTTCCAGGGCGTTGTCAAGCGGTGGGATTTCTCCGGCGGGCCGAAGTCGCACGGGTCCCACTTCCATCGCCGACCGGGCTCCATCGGTCAGTGCGTGAAGCCCGGGCGCGTCTTCAAAGGAAAGAAGCTTCCCGGCCACACGGGCTCGCGGCGGGTCACCGTCCGCGGTCTTCAGGTCCTGAAGGTGGATCCGGAGCGGAATCTGATCGTCGTCAAGGGATCGACGCCGGGCACCCGAGGAACGGTGCTCGAGGTGGGTGTGCGATGACGGTCGAAGCGAAGCGATACACGTTCGAAGGCTCGGCCGACGCGCAGATCGAGGCGCTCGACGATCGGCTCTTCGGGGCCGAAGTCAATCCGGACCTTCTTTACCGTGTCGTCCGGATGCAGCTGGCGAATCGCCGTCAGGGGACGCATTCGACCAAGACGCGTGGTGAAGTCAGCGGAGGCGGTCGGAAGCCGTGGCGTCAGAAGGGAACAGGACGCGCCCGCGCCGGATCGCGCCGCAGCCCCCTCTGGGTCGGCGGCGGGACCATGTTCGGACCGAAGCCGCGCTCCTACGAGACGAAGCTGACGAAGAAGATGCGCCAAGGTGCGTTGCGGTCGGCCCTCTCCGATCGGGCGGGGGATGGCAACGTCACGCTGATCGACAAGATTGCGTTCGGGGAGCCGAAGACGAAGGCGGCGGTGGAGCTGCTTGCGCGGTTCGAGCTTCCCGAGAGCACGCTGGTCGTCGTCTCCACCGAGGAGTACGGACGGACGATGCGCAAGTCGTTCACCAACCTGCAGCACGCGAAGTGCATCGCGTCGGGCGGTCTCAACGTCTATGACATCCTTCGGCACGAGCACCTGCTGTTGACGAGCGGAGCGGTCGAGGAACTGAAGGAGCGACTGTAGCGATGCCACGACAGACACACGCCGAGGACATCATCATTGCCCCGATCTTGACGGAGGACACGTGGCAGCAGATGGAGCATCGGAAGTACGTTTTCCGCGTCGCTCCGGGGGCGAACAAGATTGAGATCCGCAAGGCAATTGAGGAGCTGTTCAAGGTCAAGGTCGAAAAGGTCTGGACGGCGAACCGCAAGGGCAAGCCGCGGCGGGAGCGTCTGAATCAGATGCACGGTCGCACCGCACGATGGCGCAAGGCCGTCGTGAAACTCGCTCCGGGAGACCGGATCGAGCTGATGGGAGGCTGACGATGGCGCTGAAGCGATACAAGCCGACATCTGCGGGTCGTCGACACGCGGAGCTCCCGGACTTCAGCGAGCTCTCCGACGTCGCGCCCGAGAAGAGCCTTCTGCGACCTCTCCACAAGACGGGCGGTCGGAACAGCCAGGGGCGCATCACGTCTCGATTCCGCGGTGGCGGGCATAAGCGACGCTACCGTCTGATCGATTTCGCGCGTGACAAGGATGGCGTGCCGGCGCGCGTCGTCACCCGCGAATACGATCCGAATCGGTCGGCGTGGATTACGCTCTTGCACTACGCGGACGGCGAGAAGCGGTACATGCTCGCCCCGCTCGCGCTTGACATTGGAGCGACGGTCGAAGCGGGCGAGGATGCGGAGGTTCGTGTCGGCAACGCGATGCCGCTGGAGCGCATCCCGCTTGGATCGATCATCCACAACCTCGAATTCGCGCCAAGGAGCGGGGGGAAGATCGCTCGCTCCGCCGGAACGTCGGCGAAGCTGATCGGGAAGGAAGGAAAGCGCGCTCACGTGCGTCTCCCCTCGGGCGAGGTCCGGATCTTCTCGACGGAGTGCCGAGCGACGATGGGTGAGGTCTCGAATCCCGACCACAAGAACATCAAGCACGGCAAGGCCGGACGGGTTCGGCACCTGGGGCGGAAGCCGCACGTCCGCGGCGTCGCGATGAACCCGGTCGACCACCCGCACGGCGGTGGCGAGGGGCGTGCGCGGGTCGGACGCCCGCAGGTCTCCCCCACAGGGAAGCTCGCCAAGGGCGGACGAACGCGGAAGAAGAGGAAGAAGTCGACGGCGCTCATCGTCCGACGTGCCGGCAAGGGTCGAAGGTAAGGAGCGAGAATGCCGAGATCGACCAAGAAGGGCCCGTTCGTCCAGGAGAGCCTTCAGAAGAAGATTCAGAAGCATAGACGCGGTGATCTGGACGAGATCGTTACGTGGTCTCGTGCCTCGATGGTGACGCCGGAGATGGTCGGACTGACGATCAAGGTGCACAACGGGAAGATTCACGTTCCCGTCTACATCGTTGAGAACATGGTTGGGCACAAGTTGGGCGAATTCGCGCCGACGCGGACCTTCCGCGGGCACGGCGGAATGAAGAAGAAGAGAGCTCCGGGTCTCACGTAGGGAGTGTGTGATGGAAGCACGGGCAGTCGCCAAGTACGTTCGCGTATCGCCGCGCAAGGCGCGGTTAGTCATTGACGCGATCCGAGGCAAGGGCGTCAACGAGGCGCTCCAGATCGTTCAGTTGTCGGCCAAGAAGGCGGCACGGCCGATCCGGAAGGCGCTGGAGTCGGCGATTGCCAACGCGGAGAACAACTACGACGTCAACGTGGATGACCTGCGGGTCGTGAAGGCGTGGGTCGACATGGGAACCCGATTGCGACGTTTGCGCCCACGAGCGTACGGACGGGCGGACATCATTCGACGTCCGACCAGCCATCTGACGATCGTCGTGGGCGACGGGGAGAGTGCGTGATGGGACAGAAGATACATCCGATCGGTTTCAGGGTTGGCGTCAACCGGAAGTGGGTTTCAAACTGGTTCAACCCGAAACTGGCGCAGGAGTACATCGCCGAGGATAAGCGCATTCGCGATCTGATTCTCGATCGGTACCGCCGCGCGGCGGTTGCAGAGGTCAACATCGAGCGGTCGAAGGAAGATCGCGTCTCGATCATCGTCCGTTCCGCGAGGCCGGGGATTATCATCGGGCGCGGTGGAACCGAGATCGAGAAGCTTCAGCGCGACCTCGAAGACAAGACCGGTCGGATGGTGAAGGTCTCGATTCAGGAGATCGAGCGGCCCGATCTCGAGGCTCGCCTGGTCGCGCAGGACGTGGCGTTGCAGATCGAGAACCGCACCGCTCCGGCACGCGCGATGAAGGAAGCGATCCGTCGGGTGATGGGCGCCGGCGCGGGCGGCGTGAAGCTGAAGGTGAGCGGGCGTCTCGGCGGCGGCGACATTGCGCGGTCGATCACGATGAAGGAAGGGCGGATTCCGCTGCAGACGCTTCGCGCGGACATCGACTACGGGCTGGTCGAGGCGCGGACGAAGTACGGCAACATCGGCGTGAAGGCGTGGGTCTTCCGCGGCGAGTATCCTCACAAGGGACGCGGAGACGAGGTGAGCTAGGGTGGCACTCCTTTTCCCGAAACGGACGAAGCATCGGAAGACGCATCGCGGTCGCCGGAGGGGCAAGGCGACGCGGGGGAACCAGATTGCGTTCGGCGAGTACGGGATCCAGACGCTGGAAGCGGCCTGGATCACGGGCGCCCAGATCGAGGCGTGCCGAACGACGATCGCCAGGACGACCCAGCGTGGCGCCCGAATCTGGATCCGCATCTTCCCTGACAAGCCGATCACGAAGCATCCTGCCGAGGCCCGAATGGGGAAGGGGAAAGGCCCGGTCGATCACTGGGTCGCCGTCGTCCGTCCCGGGCGCGTGATGTTCGAGATTTCGGGTGTTGACGAGGTCCAAGCGAAGCGCATCCACGAGCTGGTCAGCCACAAGCTGCCGATTCAGACCCGACTGAAGCGGAGGATTGTCCTCGGAGGCGAGGTATGAAGGCGCGAGAACTGGCGGACATGTCCGTCGACGAACTCAATCAGATGGAGCGAGATCTGAAGCGCAAGCTGTTCAACCTGCGCTTCCAGCGAGCGACGAGTGAACTCGACAACACGGCCGAGCTTGGGAAGACGCGAAAAGACATCGCCCGCGTTCTAACGGTCATGAAGCAGAAGGAGAATCGGGAGGCGGGGGCATGAGGAAGACGAAGGTCGGCCGCGTCGTGAGCGACAGCATGGCACAAACGATCGTCGTTCGCGTCGAGGAGATGCGCGTTCACAGGCTCTACCGGAAGCACATTCGACGGCACGCGAAATTCCACGCCGACGATCCACGCGGTGAGGCGGGCGTCGGAGATCTGGTGCGAATCGAGGAATGCCGGCCGATCAGCCGAATGAAGCGGTGGCGTCTGATCGAGATCCTTGAGCGAGCGGAGGGTCAAGCATGATCCAGATGCAGACGATGCTCAAGGTGGCGGACAACTCGGGCGCAAAGCTCGTCCGCTGCATCAATGTGCTCGGCCCGTCGAACCGGCGCGTGGGCTCGATCGGCGACGTCGTCGTCGGATCGGTCCGCAAGCGGCTGCCGACGAGCGACATCGAGAAGGGCGAACTCGTGCGCGGCGTGATCGTTCGAACACGCAAGGCGCATCGGCGGAAGGACGGGACGTACGTTCGGTTCGACGACAATGCAATCGTGCTGATCAACGCCCAGGGGGAGCCGATTGGGACCCGCGTGTTCGGTCCTGTGGCCCGGGAGCTGCGCGACAAGAAGATGATGCGGATCATCTCGCTGGCTCCGGAAGTGCTCTGACGAGGATGCGATGAAGAGGATTCGAAAGGGAGATCGAGTACAGGTAGTCGCCGGGAACGATCGCGGCAAGATCGGCCGTGTTCTCGACGTCTTTGCCGAGAAGGAACGCATCATCGTGGAGCGCGTGCACATGATCAAGCGGCATCAGCGCGCGACGCAGCAAATGCGGGAGCCTGGAATCGTCGAGCGAGAGGGCACGATACACATGTCGAACGTGATGCCGATCTGTCCCGAGTGCGATGAGCCGACGCGGATCGGATTCACCGTCGTCGATGGGAAGAAGATGCGCCGCTGCAAGCGGTGCGGGGAGATCTTCGAGTAATGCTGCTCCGGGAGAGGTACAAGCAAGAGGTGGCCGCCAAGGTCAAACAGGAACTCGGTCTCGAGAACGAGATGGAGATTCCTCGGATCATCAAGGTCGTCGTCAACATGGGGGTTGGAGACAAGGACAATCCTCGGGTTCTGGAGGGTGCGGTCAACAACCTGACGAAGATCACGGGGCAGAAGCCGGTCGTCACGCGTGCGAGGAAGTCGATCTCCGACTTCAAGCTCGTCGCCGGCGACCCGATCGGCTGCAAGGTGACGCTTCGCCAGGACCGAGCGTACGAGTTCCTGAATCGGCTGTTCAACGCGGTCCTTCCGGGGATTCGAGACTTCCGCGGGCTGTCGTCCTCGGCATTCGACGGCCGTGGCAACTACACGATGGGGCTGTCGGAGCAGCTGACGTTCCCGGAGGTGGAGTACAACGACGTCGTCAAGACGCAGGGGATGGACATCACGATCGTGACGTCAGCGAGGACGGATCGCGAAGGCTTCGTGCTCCTCAAGGAGCTCGGCCTTCCGTTCCACGATCAATAGGGAGCGAGAATGGCGAGAAAAGCGTTGATCAACAAGAGCAACAGAGAGCCGAAGTTCTCGGCACGCGCCTACAACCGCTGCAACCTCTGTGGGCGGGTCCACGGGTACATCCGTGACTTCGGCATCTGCCGTCTCTGCTTCCGGAAGCTGGCGCACAAGGGAGAGATCCCGGGCGTCAAGAAGGCGAGTTGGTAGCCACCATGATTCCGTATCCCATCGGTGACATGCTGACGCGCATCCGGAACGCGAGCGCACGCTACCACGAAGACGTGACGATGCCGCACTCCAAGCTCAAGGAGGCGATCGCCAAGATCCTCGAAGCCGAGGGGTTCATCGAGGGCTACGAGACCGTGGAGCGAACACCTCGAGCGGAGCTGCGGATTGTGCTGAAGTACAAGGGCGAGAGGACGAAGGCGAAGTGCGCGATCAACACGGTTCGGTTGGTAAGCAAGCCGAGCCGGCGCGTCTACGTCGGGAAGGGTGACATCCCGAAGCCGCTTGGCGGCATGGGGATCAGCATCCTCTCCACGTCCCAGGGCGTGCTGTCCGGTCGAGAGGCGGAGGCACGCGGTCTCGGTGGCGAAGTCCTCTGTGAACTCTGGTAGGGGGTTGGAGTAGGCGATGTCCAAAGTTGGGAAGGTTCCCGTCGCGATCCCCGACGGTGTGAAGGTCAACGTCTCCGACGGGACAATCCTCGTCGAAGGGAAGCACGGCCGACTCGAGCAGAGCTATCGGCCGGACATGGTCGAGATCGTCGTCGAAGATGGACGAGCGACGGTCAGCCGCCGAGCGGAGGGGAAGGCGTACAGGGCGTACCACGGTCTCTATCGCAGCCTGCTCGCGAACATGGTTCACGGTGTCGCGGAGCGATGGGAGAAGACGCTTCTCATTCGCGGGCTTGGATATCGTGCACGCCTTCAAGGCAACACGATCGTTCTGGACCTGGGGTACTCCGATCCGAAGGAATACGAGCTTCCCGCTGACGTTGAGGCGGAGATACCGAACCCGAACGAAATCATCCTCCGCGGAGCGGACAAGCAGCACGTCGGCCAGGTCGCGGCGAAGATCCGGAAGCTGCGAAAGCCGAACGTCTACGACGGCAAAGGCATTCGATACAAGGACGAGCAGGTCCTGCAGAAGGCAGGCAAGCTCGGCGGCCAGACGGCTGCATAGGGGGACGGTTGGCGATGGCACGTATGAGCCGCACTTCGGAGCGCATCAAGCGCCACAAGAGGATTCGGAAGCGTGTCCGCGGGAACGCGGAGCGACCTCGGCTGTGTGTGAGAAAGACGCTCCGTCACCTCTACGCGCAGATCATCGACGATGAGGCGGGCCGAACGTTGGTTTACGCGTCGACGCTCGATGCTGGCATCAGGGATCAGATCAGCGGGCCGAATCTCGAGGCCGCCAAAGCGCTTGGTGCTCGTCTCGCGGCGGAAGCGCTCGAAAAGGGAGTCGACGCGGTCGTCTTCGATCGAGGCGGCTATCTCTATCATGGCGTGGTGTCGGCGTTTGCGCAGGCGTGTCGTGAAGGAGGACTGAAGTTTTGATCAGCCGCGACGAGCTTGAGAATGAGATCATCGATATCCGCCGTGTGAGCAAGGTGACCAAGGGCGGTCGAAACCTTCGCTTCCGCGTGACCATCGTCGTCGGGGACAAGAAAGGGCAGGTCGGCGTCGGGGTCGGGAGTACGCGTGAGATTCCACGGGCGATCCACCAGGCGATTCGAGACGCGAAGCGAAACTTGGTCCGCGTCAACATGGACGGCGGGACGATTCCTCACGAGATCATCGGTGAGTTCAAGGCGGGAGAGGTTCTCCTGAAGCCGGCGTATCCGGGAACGGGCGTCATCGCCGGTACGACCGTCGGTGCGATCTGCCGTCTTGCGGGGATCGAGGATGTTCTGACGAAGTCACTCGGAACGACGAATCCGCTTACCCTCTCTCGGGCCACGCTCGACGGGCTGTCCCGACTTCGTAATAGGGAGCAGATCGAGGCCCTCCGAGGGAAGACGCGGGATGCCGAGGAGGTCCCAGATGAGGCTTGAGGATCTCCGACCGACCCGAGGGAGTACCCACCGGCGCAAGCGCGTCGGCCGTGGGTACGGCTCCGGGCGAGGCGGTCACGAGAGCGGGAGGGGGACGAAGGGCCAGAACTCCCGAAGCGGTGGCGGGACGCGCGTCGGCTTCGAGGGTGGTCAGACCCCCATCTGGATGAGATTCCCGAAGCGAGGCTTCAAGAACTTCAACCGCGTCGAGTACGCGTGCGTGAACGTAGACACCCTCGACGCGCGGTTTGCCGAGCGTGATGAAGTGACTCCGGAAGTCCTCCGCGAGATGAAGCTGGTCAAGGGCCGCAACGAGCGGATCAAGATCCTCGGTCGCGGCGAGCTAACCAAGCCTCTCGTCGTTCGTGCGCACCGCTTCGCGACGAGCGCCAAGCGGAAGATCGAGGACGCCGGCGGCACCGCAGAGGTGATCTAGCCCGGATGTTCGAGAAGCTCGCCAGTCTGTTCAAAGTCCCGGAGCTGCGGAAGCGAATCATATTCACGCTGGGAGCGATCATCGTCTTCCGGCTCGGTACGCACATCACGGTGCCGGGAATCGACGCCGACGCGCTCCGAGCGTTCTTCGACCAGCAGTCGGGCGGCATCTTCGACTTCTTGAACATGTTCACGGGCGGAGCGCTTCAGCGCTTCTCGCTGTTCGCGCTGGGTGTCACGCCGTACATCAACGCGTCGATCATCTTCAGCCTCCTGACGTCGGTCATCCCGAAGCTGAAGGAACTCCAGCAGCAGGGCCGGGAAGGCCGCAGGAAGATCACGTCGTATACGCGGTACGCCACGGTGGTGCTGTCGATCGTCCAGGGAGCGGCGATGGTGTCGATCATTCGCGGTCTTGCGCCTGCAGGGTCGACCATCTGGTTCTACATCACGACGATCGTTGCCCTGACGACGGGGACGATCTTCCTGATGTGGCTCGGAGAGCGGATCACCGAGAACGGCATAGGGAACGGAATCAGCATGCTGATCATGGTGAGCATTCTGTCTCGGTTCCCGGCGAACC
>Ga0272441_10001636_pt1 | contig 47331 bp, 42 predicted proteins | sample SSMProp6N_FD_193582 | JGI IMG/M metagenome (GOLD analysis project Ga0272441, IMG submission 193582) | Marine sediment archaeal communities from Little Sippewissett salt marsh, Falmouth, MA, United States - SSM-Prop-6N | ecosystem: Environmental > Aquatic > Marine > Wetlands > Sediment ... | reverse complement strand
ATATCTGTCCAAGGTGTGTGTTGTTGAGGTCGATGGGGAAGACAGACTGGCTGAGGTATCCAAACAGACAAGGAAGGTAATTGAGCTACTTGAAGTACCTATTACCGAAAGATTGGGACTTTAGGGGATATCGATGCCACCTTCATGAAAACTTCCGTTTATCATCGACCCTCTGCAGCACCACACCCGCCATTATCAGGATAAGTCCGATGACGGTCGTGAGCATGATGGCCTCTCCGACAACTATCGCGATAAGGAACAGGGATACGAATGGGCTGAGGTATATCAGATTGGAGATCTTGGATGTGCTTTCGGAGATCTCCAGTGCCTTAAGCCATAAGATGAAGGTCAATCCCATCTCGAACACCCCGACATAGGCGGCAGAAACCAATCCTTCAACCCCCCCCACACGGATGCCGTTGGTCCCAAGGACGAACACCGTGACGAGGATGGTGCCGAACAGGAAATTGAGGAAGAGCTTGACGGTCCCGTCCGTCCTGTCTTTGAGGCTGATGGTCCAGTAAACGGCCCATATAACGGCGCTGAAAAGCCCCAGAGCTACCCCAGAGTGGCTTATTTCCCCGGTCGAGAAGAGGCCCACTCTGAAGGAGATAACGACTATCCCCGCGAAGGAGATCAAAATGGCAATGATGGAGAGCTTTCTGATCCTCTGCTTCAGAAAGATCATGGAAAGAATGGTGAGAATTATCGGCCATGTGTAATTGAGGGGCTGTGCTTCCTGGGCTTTGAGAAGATCGTATGTCCAGAAGAGAACGATATAGTAGAGGAAAGGGTTCAATGCCCCTCCGATCATGGCCTTAAGTGTCCTTTTCCGGCCAAGTGAGAGGAGCATCGGGAATTTTCCCTGTATGATGAGGATCAGGAACAAGGTCGCAGTCGATACGATGGAGGCGAGGACCACCATTGTCCAGGGGTCCATGTATCCGAGGGTGACCTTGAAAGCGGACGCCACGGTTGACCAGATGAGGACAGCTGCGATCCCGAGGATGTAGGCTTTCTTCTGTTTCTCCACGGACCCCGAGCGCTTCTATGCTTTTTAACCGTATTACCATCGCAATTATGGAACATGGGTTTTTATACCAATCATTCGATGGAATTTCCATGGCCGTGATAGAGGTCACATCCGTGGGTAAGGATTTTGGTGGGTTCAGGGCACTTGACGATATCTCCATAACCGTGGATAGCGGAGAGTTCTTCGGCCTGCTCGGGCCCAACGGCGCGGGGAAGACGACACTGATGAGAATACTCACCGGCCAACTCAAACAGGATTCCGGAACCGTCGAGGTGCTCGGGAGAGCCAACGATGACCCTGTCAGGGTCAAGAAGGATACCGGGATAGTTCCCGAGGCCGAATCCCCCCCGTCCTTCCTGACCTCCCAGGAGTATCTGGAGCTCGTCTGCAAGATCAGGGGCAAGGGTCATTTGAAGGAGCGGGTCGACATATGGTTCCGTTTCTTTGACATGGAGGAGAAGAGGGATGTGCTGTGCAAGGACCTTTCGAAGGGGCAGAGGCAGAAGATCATGCTGGCATCTGCCTTCATTCACGAGCCCGGGGTCCTTTTCCTGGACGAGCCGTTCATCAATCTCGACCCGATCTACCAGAAGAAGGTCAGGGAGTATCTGAAGCGCCTGCAGAAAGATGGCCGGACGATATTCATGTGCACACACATCCTCGACATGGCCGAAAGGCTCTGCACCAGGGTGGCCGTCATAAACAAGGGAAGGATCGTCGTACAAGGCCCTCTCTCGCAGATAAGGAGGACCAAAAAAGAGGGAATGGAGGAGATATTCATGAGGCTAGTGGAGGGTGATTGAGCTGGGGGCCCGGATCGGTTACGGCATACTTTTTGGGAGCATGCTGAAAGAGGAGTGGAGGCTGCAGAGGTCCTTCGTCGGCTCTGTCGGAGCATTCTTCTTTCCCCTTTTCATATTCATCCTATCTCTTATCCTTGTTCTCGTCTTTCCATTCGAGCGGGCATCCTCGTCGTCCCTTGTTGACTTCCTGCACGTGACGATGTTCCTCTACGGACTTTCCGTTGGAGGGATCGCCCTCATCGGCGAACAGGTGATGGCGAGAAGGATCGGTCAGGTGAACCTTCTTCTGAAGATCTCGCAGCTCCAACCCGTTTCATTCAGGAGGGTGACGGCACTGTTCTTCCTCAAGGAGGTGTTGTTCTACCATCTCTATTCCATGGTCCCCTTCGGGGCCGGTCTGATCATCGGAGGTGTGCTGTCTCGCATCGATATCCTGGGCGTGGTTGGAGTTTCCCTCTCCGTGGGAATGGTGTTCACCCTCGGGATGTGTGTGAGCTTTCTGGGGTCCGGGGCCCTCGTCAGGTCGAGGGTGTTCGGGTCCATATCGATTCTCGTGGTCATCGCTTTCCTTGCGGTTCTCTCGATATTCGGTCCCCTGGAACCGGTACAGCTGCTTCATCCTCTCTATCTCTGGCATACGATGGACCCGGTGTGGGTCCCGGTCTCACTCCTGGAGATAGTTGTCTTTTCGGTACTTTCGGTCTTCATCACCCGAGAGAGGATATCTCATCCCTCGAGAAGGTACGGGAGCAGGATCATGAAAACAGCCGCAAGGTTCTTCGGGACACCGAGGACGAGGATGCTCCTTGCCAAGGAATGGCTCGAGCTCAGGAGGTCGGGAACCCTCGGAGCTGTGGTCCTTGGTTTCATCGCACCCCTTCTGGCAGTATATGGGATGGTGTTCCTGTTCAACGAAGGGCTCGGTGCGGGTATCGAGTTCAATGTGATATTCTTCGGGGCCCTCATAGGCTTCTTCGGGGTGATGACCTACTCATGGCTCAACAACGTGGAGCCAAATGAATCATTCAACATCATTCCCGTTTCCGTTCCCGAGCTGATGGCCATCAAGCTGAAGCTTTATTTCTATTTCACAACCCTTATCTCAACGATCTACATCGTTTTGATCGGGGTCATGGGAGGAGACCTCATGCTGATACCATTCGGAGTCCTGGTCGGAGCTTCCACTAACTTCTACGTGGCCTACGTGACGGCCAGGCTCACGGGTCTGAGGACCAACAGCATGCTTCTGGATATCAGGACGCTTTCCGTTTTCTCCGTCTTCGTCGTCCCACCCCTGATAGTGCTCGTGATACTGTCTTTCTATATCGAGGGGAGGGGCCCGCTGCCGCTCATTGTGATCTCTGCAGTGTCAATGCTCCTCGTCGGGCTCGGGTATATCTTCAAGTCGACCATCCCCGAGAGGTGGGGTTCGGACAGCTTCGGGTCCGCCGGGGTATCTGATTAATATCCCCTCACGCATTCAGGGAGGGGCCCATAAGATGTCAGGAGAACGGATATACAAGGTCTTGCTGGTTTGTCTGATATCTTTCCTGCTGGTCGTGGTTACTCTCCTGATAACTATCGCTTACCCCTTCTGGGAAAGCAGGGCACCCCTCAAGGAGGAGTTCTCCCTGTCGGAGATCGACGGGATGAGGTTCTCGAGCTCCATCGAGAGGGGCGCGGTTCTCGGGGCGCACTGGTTCGGAAGGGCTCAGAGGACCGACGGCTCCTTCGTCTATATTTACGACCCCGACAACGCAACGGAGATCACCGATCAATCATATTCCATAGCACGCCACTGCGGAAGCGTGTACACACTGGTATGGGCTTATGAGACGACGGGCGACCTGAGGTATCTCGATGCTGCGGAGCACACCTTCCGTTACATTCAGGGCGATATCAGGATAGACGGTGACATCAGATACATCATGAACGGGGGCAGGTCCCGTCTGTTCGATAATGCACTTGCATTGATCGGCTACTGTTATCTCTACAATGCCACCCGCGATGATGATCATCTGGAACATCTCAGGGGTTTCGCCAACCTCTGCCTTGACCTCATGGATGACCAGGGGAGATTCGATTACATACTCGACCCGCTGCTTCCTGACAAGTTCGACGAGCAGCTGATGGCATCCGGCGAGGCCCTCCTCGGACTTGCGCTTTCCGCCAGATTCACCGGGGAGCAGAGATATCTCGATGGTTTCGTGAAGAGCGCGGATCACCACATGGAATATCTCTCTGCGAACGGTCTTGCAAGGATGTCAACCGCTTATTATTCCTGGATGTCATCATCCTTCTCGGAAGGGTATTTACTCACGGGGGACGAGAGATACCTGAACTTCTCCTACGACATGACCGATTGGATGATCAGGAACCATTTCGGGTCATATTTCAGGGTCGGGGGCACATACAGCTCCGAGATGATGGTAAAGGAACCTCAGCTCGTGGGCTCTTTCAGGACCTATCCTTCCATGAACTCCTGTACCTACAGCGAGGGTATGGGAGATGTTCTGCATGCGGCGATCGTTGCCGGGGATGATGAAAGAGTGGAGAGGTACACCTCGGTGCTCCTCAACGCCTCCAATTTCATTATCAACCTGATGTATGATGAGGATGAAGCGTTTGAACTTGCCAATACGCATCTGGTCCTTGGGGGATACCGACACGATCTCTTCGACGAGGTCAATAGTGATGGCGGATGGCAGTCAAGATGGATAAGGATAGACTACACCCAGCATGCGATAGGGGCACTCTTCCGGATGTTGAGGTACATTCCCGCATATATGATCTCTGACCTTTAGAAGATCGATCCCGTCCAAGAATTAAGTCAAAAGATTTTCAATCAAGGCACAAGAAATTTTTTTAATTGATCATTATTGGGAGATCATCGATGAGGCAAAGGACCCCGCTCGGAAGGTGTTCGAATACTTCAGGGATACCGACAATGATCTTTCCTTCATAACCCTTCCATATGGTGATGACGATATTCTTCATGGTCTGAGAGATTGGGTGGACTGGTTGGGGGTCGATAAAGCGGAGGCCAGGAAGATAATGAAAGACCGCAGAATTCCCGATGATCTCGTTGAAGTGATATTGAAGAACCAGGTACAAACCTGACAAGCAGAACCAAACATATCTGTCCTTTACCCGTCAGTCCCTGAGTTCTGGATCTTTTGTAATATTTCAGGTGTTAATTTAATATCATACAAAGCGATTGGAAATGATACGAAACCTCCGGATAACATTCCGGTCGGTAACAACCACAGGCAGGTGAGAAAAGATGACAGAAGAATCACACCTTTTGGATTTCTACGGAGCTGAATGCCCTCCTTGCCAGCAGCTCGAGATGTACATCGAGAGGCTGAAGGAGGAAGAGGGAATAACCATAAAAAGGTACGAGGTCTGGCACAATTCTCAGAACCAGAACCTGATGATGAAATACTCCAAGGGAAGGTGCAACGGGGTCCCCTTCCTCTACAACAAGAACGACGACAGCTTCCTCTGCGGGAATGTCAATTACCAGCAGCTCAGGGAGTGGGCCCTCGGGGAATGATGGGAGGGCCTTTTCGGCATCCCGTCTTACCTATCAGGAGGTATCATTCTTGGAACCAAGGGAGTGTATCTCGGAAGACTGCGAGTTCTACCAGATCATCGATGAGGAGGGCTCTCTCGTTTCGGAGGATCCCGGATATGACGAAGAACTATTGAAGGAAATGTACTGGTGGATGCTTTTCGGGAGGATGGCCGACGAGAAGGCCATAAAGCTTCAGAGGCAGGGGCGCCTGGGTACATATGCCCCTGGAAAGGGCCAGGAAGCAGCCCAGGTGGGATCCGCCCTGGCAATGGAGGATCACGACTGGCTCTTCCCGGCGTTCAGGGAGCTCCCTTCATACATGATCAGGGGGCTGCCCTTCGAGTACAATCTGCTTTATTTCATGGGCGATGTCCGGGGGAACAGGGTTCCGGAGGGAACAAGAAGCCTACCAATATTCGTTCCGGTCTCGACCCAGGTTCCAATAGCGGCGGGTTTCGCATATGCACGGAGATCAAAGGGAGCCGATTCCGCGGTCCTGTGCTATCTCGGGGACGGGGGAACTTCCGAGGGCGATTTCCACGAAGGCATGAACTTCGCGGGTGTTTTCGGGGCACCAGTTGTTTACGTGGTTCAGAACAATCAGTGGGCGATATCTGTCTCCCGGAAGAGGCAGACCGCTTCGAGGACGATCGCCCAGAAAGGCGTCGCTTACGGATTTCCGGGAATATACGTTGACGGGAACGATATTCTCGCGGTATACAAGGTCACGAGGGAAGCCCTGGAGAGGGCAAGGAGAGGCGAGGGCCCGACCATGATCGAGGCCTTTACCTACAGACGCCTCATGCACACGACAGCGGACGATCCGCTCAGATACAGGACCGAAGAGGAGCAGAACGAATGGGAGCGGAAGGACCCCTTGAAGAGGTTCAGGCTTTTCCTCGAAAAGAGGGGCATCTGGACGGAGGAATGGGAGGGGGAGCTGAGAAAGAAAGCAAAGGAGCTCATCAAGGGCTCCGTTGAATATGCAGAATCACTTCCGGGACTTGAGCCGGAGGACCTCTTCAAATTTCTGTACGGGGAGATGCCGGAGGATCTCGTGGAGCAGCTAAAATACCTGAAGAAAAGCATTGCGAACAGGGAGATACAGGAAGACGCCTCCGAGATCCAGGGGGGATTCCCGTGAGCGAGATGAACATGGCGAAGGCCCTGAACAGCGCATTGATGAACGAGATGGAGCTTGACCCGGACGTGGTCGTCCTTGGCGAGGATGTCGGGATAAACGGTGGTGTTTTCAGGATCACAGAGGGCCTCCACGAGAGGTTCGGGGACGAAAGGGTAATGGACACACCACTGGCCGAATCAGGAATAGTGGGTTTTTCAATCGGAATGGCCCTTGCCGGGATGAAACCGGTGGCCGAGATGCAGTTCATGGGATTCATGTGGCCTGCCCTGGACCAGTTGTCATCCCACGCTTCAAGGCTGAGGAACCGGACCCAGGGAAGGTTCTCCGTCCCGCTCGTGGTCAGGTCTCCCTACGGGGGCGGGGTGAGGGCGCTTGAGCATCACGCGGAGAGTTTCGAGAGCATACTCGCACATATCCCGGGCCTGAAGACCGTGATACCCTCGGATGCCTACGATGCAAAGGGACTTTTGATATCATCCATCAGGGACCCGGACCCTGTCGTCTTCCTCGAACCCAAGAGATTGTACAGACTGGGTAAGATGGAGGTCCCGGATGAGGCATATACCGTGGATATCGGAAAGGCGAAACTCCTCAGGGAGGGGACCGATCTAACTCTCGTGGGCTGGGGATCCATGATGCCGAAGCTCGTCAAGGCGGCGGAGCTTGTCTCTTCCAAGGGGATCGACGCGGAGGTCATCGATGTCAGGTCGATATCGCCCTACGACGAGAGGACCGTCAACTCCTCCGTGGAGAAGACCGGGAGACTTGTGGTCGTACAGGAGGCTCCGAGGACACTCGGTTTCGCATCGGAGATCATTACAAGGGCTCAGGAAGATATCATAGATTCTTTCAAAGCCCCTGCTGTCAGGGTGACGGGTTTCGATGTTCCGTTCCCTTTCTACAAAATGGAGGGTTGGGCCATGCCGGACCTTGACAGGATCGTTAAAGGGATGAGGGAGGTGCTCACATGGTGACGGAGTTCAGGTTCCCCGACGTTGGCGAGGGGATCACGGAAGGAAGAATTAAGAAATGGCTGGTGAAAGAAGGAGACACCGTCGAGGAGGACCAGACCCTCGTACAGGTCGAGACCGACAAGGCTGTAGTTGACATGCCGTCTCCGGCGGACGGTGTGATCCTCGAGATAATGGTGCCCGGGGGGGAAAAGGTTCAGGTTGGGGAGGTCATGGTGACCATAGGAGGGGATGGAGAAGAGGGCCCAAGGTCCAGGGAAAAACCCGGGGAAGCAGCCGAGGTTCCGGAGGAAGCCCCGCCCGAAGAAGCGGTCAAGGAAGCGCGCCCCGATAAGGTGTTCGCTCTTCCCCGTGTCAGAAAGATGGCCAGGGAGAAAAATATAGAACTCTCCGCGGTAAAAGGGACCGGGCCCCGGGGACGGGTGACCGAAAAGGACCTTGAAGAATTCATCAGATTGAGAGAGAGGCCCGGACCGGCCCCATCGAAACAGAAAAAGAAACCCATGCGCATCAAGCTGAACTACGACTTCTACGGACACATCTCCTATGCGGATTACAAGGGCCTGAGAGAGGTCATAGGTAACCGGCTCACCACATCCAGGTTCACGGCTCCCCACGCCGCTGCCATGGACGAGGTTGATGTAACGGAGCTCTGGGAGCTGAGGAAGGGAATGAACGAGGAGCTCAAGGAAAAGGGTGAGAGGTTGACCTTCACACCGTTCATTGTGAAAGCCGTGCAGAGATCGCTGATGAAACACCCAACATTGAACTCCATGCTTGACGAGGAGAACGAGGAGATCATCATAAAGGAATACTACAACATAGGAGTTGCAACGGATACCGATGAAGGACTCATGGTCCCCGTTGTCAAGAGGGTGGAGACCAAGGGTCTAACAGACATCCAGAAGGATATGGACAATCTGATCAAGATCTCCAAGGACAGGACCATAGACCTCGCCGACCTGAAGGGTGGGACATTCACGATTTCAAATTTCGGGGCCATCGGAGGAATATACGGGGTTCCCATAATCAATTTCCCCGAGGCCGCGATCCTCGGTGTGGGGAAGATGAAGGAGCTTCCGAGGGTCGTCGACGGTCAGATCGTCGTCAGGAGGATGATGGGAATATCGGTATCCTTTGACCACAGGATCGTTGACGGGGCCGAGGTGGCAAGGTTCATAAATACGCTCAAGGACTATCTCGAGCATCCTGGAAAGATCCTGATCTGAAAAAAAAAATCGGGTCACGCGGGGGTCCGATCAAACCTCTTTCTTCTTTTTCTCTTTGTGTTCCACTACTTCTTCCTCAAGGTGGGAGGTATCCACACCGTTCCTGTCCCATATGGGGGTACCGGCAGATTCGTAATGCGGCCGTTCGTCCTCGCCCGTCGGTTCGGTCACGGGCCCCTTCTTCTCATCGGGTCTTGCCATGAAATCGAATACCAGGGGTTCATCGGTCTCGTTCTTCATGTCCGCTCCAGCACGTCTCTTCTTTACCTGGAACGGGTTTTCCTCTTCGGCCATAGTTCATTTCTCCGATTATTATCATGGAAGTCTCCACTACAAATAGTTTTACAATGAAAACAAATTCCTGGAGGGGATCGGGAATCCTTGTTGGACCCCGGAAGAAGGATGTCTTCATTTCACAGCTTGAGGTTCCATTCCCCGCTCGAGTATTTACCGAATGCAAGTTCCCGCGTCCGCTCCATTTCTTCATCCGTCCATTCGGAGTGGTACCATTCCCTATCTCTCAGTATGTTATCCTTGACCCTATTCCAGACATCTTCCATCGGCAGGTCGAGATGGTCCAGGATGCATGTGACGGGTTTGTAGTTGGAGCAGACCCCCCTTGTTTCGGAGGGGGCCTTGTCCCCTTTTATGATGGAGAACATCTCGAAATGGTTGACATCGTAAAGAAGGGTCCCGTGGTGAAGTACGGCCTTTGCCATCCTTCTCTGTGCGGATCCTGAGATCTTGTTCTCTCCGATCATTATGTTGTTCTCGAGTATGACGGGCTGAAGTCCCATCTCCTTCAATGCCTCCGCAAGGGGCCCCAGCATCTGCCGGTAGGATGCAGGGATGTCGTTCAGGATCACCCCCGGGGGGGCGCACAGGGAGTATACGAACTCGCCCCCCGGAGCATGGAACATGGCCCCCCCTCCGCTCACCCTCCGGATGACAGGGATCCCGGATCCACGGGCCCGGTCCAGATAAACCTCGTCCTGCGCTATCTGAAAGCTTCCGATGGTGACCGCCTTTTCCTTCCATTTCCAGAAATGGATGACAGGGTCCCCTCCAGCAGATACCTGCTCGAGGATGACCTCTTCAAGGGCCATTGCCCGGACAGGGTCGAGCTCTTCCAGGTCCACGGTTCTCCATTTCAGCTTGTTGGCCTCCCGCCCATGATATCCATGGGGACGGATATCAGTTTTGCCGCTGACCAGGGCAGCAATAGAACAGAATTAAATCCCCCCTGTCTTTTGGGGTCAGGAAGGGATTCGAAGATGGACCTGACAAGGAAGACCAAGATCGTCTGCACCATCGGACCCGTGACCGAGAGCAGGGAGATGCTTGCGAGGCTTATGGATTCCGGCATGGATGTGGCCAGAATAAATTTCTCACACGGGAGTCATGAGAGGCACCGGAGGGTATTTGGGGACATGAGGGAACTGGCCGGGAAGAAGGGGAGGAATCTCGCCATACTGTGTGATATCCAGGGCCCGAAGATCCGTACCGGCGAGATGAAGGAGCCGTTCACTCTGAACACGGATGATGTTCTGAGGGTGACCGAAGAGGAGATAATGGGCTCCCCGGAAAGGTTCACGATCGATTATCCCGGGCTTGTCGATGATCTTGGTGTGGGTGATGATATCTACATCAACGACGGGATAGTGAAGCTCCGGGTAACGGAAAAGGAAGATATGGACCTTGTTTGCGTCGTCAGATCCGGGGGATTGATATCTGACCGTAAAGGGTGCAATATTCCGGGTGCCAACCTTTCGGTACGGGTCCCGACCGAAAAGGACAGAGAAGACCTCAAGCTGATATCGGAGCTGGAGCCGGAATATATCGCAGCCTCGTTCATAGCAGACGAGATAGATGTCCTTGCCGTGAGGAATTTTTTTAAGGAGCAGGGTAGCGATGGGATCAAGATCATATCCAAGATAGAGCGGCCGGTCGCCCTCAGGAACCTTGATGATATCATCGAGGTCTCGGACGGTATCATGGTCGCGAGGGGCGACCTAGGGGTGGAGATCCCGCCGCACGAAGTTCCTGTCTGGCAGAAGGAGATGTGCAGGAAGTGCAACCGGGCGGGGATACCTGTCATTGTTGCCACTCAGATGCTCGATTCCATGACGGAGCATTCAAGGCCAACGAGGGCCGAGGCCTCCGATGTCTTCAATGCCGTGATCGACGGGGCGGATGCGGTGATGCTCTCCAACGAGACCTCGGTGGGCAAGCATCCCGTGGAGGCGGTGGAGTTCATGAAGGATATCGTGATGACCGCCGAGGGAGAGATGCCCCGGAGGGACCCCGATTACTACGATTCCTCGCAGCAGTGCGTGATAGAGACGATCGGTCATGCCTGCTACACCATTGTCAAGGAGTTCGACGACAGGAACTATTCGGGTAAGGTCCTTGCCATAACGGATTCGGGGCAGTCAGCGAGAATGGTGTCCAAGTACAGACCGAACAGGTCAATCATAGCCATTACTCCGAACAGGAGAACCGCCAGGGAGATGAACCTCGTCTGGGGAGTGGCGCCTATCTACTCTGATGATATCGACAATACGACCCTCGAGACCAGGATATTGTCATCGATAGCGTCGGTGTTCGAAAGCGGATCGGTGGAGAGAAAGGACAGGTTGATAGTGATCTCCGGTTCTATGGAGATCGGAGACGAGGGGATGATCGTCGGTATCTACAATGTGGGAGAGGTCCTGAAGAAGATGTGTTGATCCTGCTGGTCTACATTTCAAGATACCGAGGGTTATCGTGGATCTCTTCATCCAGTAATGGTTCTGGTGAGGATGTTTTATTATCGGTTGTTCCCATCAATTCTTTCTCCATCTCATCAGGTTCACTTTCGGTCTCGATACTGTCCTCTTTATTCTTCTTTTTGCTTCTCATCAACAGCAGAAGGATTATTGTTACAACAACAATGAGGGCGGCAAATGAGATAAGGACAAATGGGACCAATGGAAAGTCCTTGTTATCTTCCGATGTTGTATTATTATTCTCATCATCATCCGTATCCGCTGGAGTTACGGTGATGATAATGAGATCATCATCGATGTTGGCGGATTGATCGATTACGGTGAGGGTTACGGAGTAAACTCCAATAACATCGAACTTGAAATCAACCATCTCTCCTTCAAGATTTATCGATCGGTCATCATATTCAAAAGACCAGACCCATCTCGTTATGATACCATTGTCAGTAGATCCAGTTCCGTTGAAGGTAAATGTGGAACCTTCCACGATGGAAGCATCCTGTCCAGCATTCGCTATCGGTGGTGTGGTATCCTGGACATCGACTGTGACAGTGGCAGAATTGGAATTGTTCCATTGGTCATAAACGGTCAATTCAACCTCGATAGGACCTTTCCTCTTGAAGGAATAGTTCAGGTAAGGTCCGAGAATGGATCTTTTTGAATCATCCTGGAAGGTCCATTCGTATCTATCTATCCAACCATTATCGGTTGAGTTCAAACCATGGAGTGACAATGTTTCTCCTTCCAATACAACCAGGGATCCTCGAATAACAGCAACAGGAGGGATGGTGTCAACAACAGTGACCTTCAATGAATCGGTTGCAGTATTCCCGAATTCATCCTTTACTGTCAATGTTACTTCGTAATGACCAGGAATGTCGAACAGGTAGCTGGGGGATATGCCTTGAAGTATGAGATCTATTCCTTGCTCGGTGAATGTCCAGGTATAATTTACGATGTTGCTTTTATCGGTGCTTCCGGATCCGTCAAATGCGACCTCTTCTCCATTGTTGATAGTAACATCCGGGCCGGCATATGCGATGGGAGGGTCATTATCCGGGACCGTGACATTAAAAGTGGTTTCCCCGACGTGGTCATGATTATCGATCACTCGGAGGGTGACCTTGAATATCCCGGTTTTATCAAATGTGAAGCTTGGTGTCGGACCAGTTAAGTGAATATCTTCATCTTTGTAATCAAACAACCAATGGTATTCCTTGATCCCGCTGATGTCATGGGACCCTGATCCATTGAATGTGACGGTAGTGTCAACTGGAACGGTCAGGTCACCTTGCGATACTGCTATCGGATTGTAGGTATCCAGGACGGTGATCACAAGATCATCCGTATCCGAATTCCCATAGAAATCAAAGACTGTCAGGGTAACCTCGTATACCCCTGGAATATTGAATAGAAAATCGAATTCCAGATTATCGATCTTTCTGAGTCCCCCATCATATTCGAATTCCCATATTGCTTTTTGGATGAGTTGATCGTCAGTGGATCCACTTGAATCGAAATGGTAAGTAGTTCCTTCATCGATTGAGATATCATTTCCAGCAAAAGCTGTTGGTGAAACTGTATCAATGAAAATCGGATAGAAGTCTTGGGAGTTGGAATCTATTACATATGCGGTATCTCCGAATCCATCTGATCCATCTTCATCCTGGCTATAACCTTTCTTCACATCGGATCCGGAATAATCAGACCAGTAGTTACCACCATCAGGATAATCGAGATACCATTTATTCAATGATCCCGTATCCCTTGCTTGCTGAGTATTATTTAATAAATAATTTTTATATATTCTTACATTTTTTGAATCATCTCCTAAACTAATACCTACTTTGTTATTCTTTATTTGATTGGAATAAATATATGGTTCATCATAAGAATTTGAAGCTATGCCAAAAGAGCGACAATTTTCAATTGAATTATTGTAGAAGAAAATTTTATCCTTTCCCCGATGATTAAAACCAACACTGCAGTTACTAATTTTTGAGTTTTTAATAGTATAAGATCCATCACCATAGATACAACCGATACCTTCTGAACAATTATCAATAATTGAGTTTTCGATTAAAAAATTGCCATCATTTTGTTCAAAATAAAAACCGGAATGGGACATATTCTTAATAGATAAATTATTGATTTCAACATCGATATTATACTTATCTCCATCCTCTGTTGTAATTTCAAACCCATTATATAAATTTTCAACTGCTACGTTATTAATAGAAATATCTCCTAAAACACTGCCCATCTGGATTCCAGCACTATAAATGTATGTTGTATCTTTAATTGTAACTGTGTTATCACAGAGATCGATATATCCGTTAGGGACCTTCCACTCGGATGAGACATCGTGATTCATGTCTCGAAGGATCCAGAACAGTATCGCTTTTGCAAGGAAATGTTTGTAGGATTCATTAGACAGCTTTGTTAGATGGTTAGGCCAGCTCATTGATTTGTTCCTCCTGAAGATCTTTCTTCGGAGGTTTTCGAGAAAGATCGGATGGAGGAGGTTGTGGCAATAAGGAATGGAAGGGTCGTTGGAATGAAAGATATCGAAAGGTCATGAGCAATTGAGAAACCATTCGAGGCCGTTTGGAATGCAGATAGCAAGAAAATATATAAGTAAGACATGTCTTACATATTGGTATGATACGATGCACGCTTCGGTAATCAAGGTGTCTTCAAAAGGTCAGATAGTGATCCCAGCTGCCTGGAGGAAGAGCATGGATCTGAAAGAAGGAGAGGAACTTCTAGCCATTGGGGATGGTGACACACTTGTTATTAAAAAAATCGGTTCCTCAACTCTGAAGCAGGAATTCGATGAGACAACTTCGAAGATCAGGGAAAGGATCCTGGAAATGGGCATCACGAGAGATGATGTGAAAGAAGCTGTCAAGAAGGCAAGGGAAAACTGAATGAAAGTAGTCATTGACACCAATGTATATGTGTCGGGCATCCTTTGGAGCGGTAACGAATCGAAGAACGTTGACATGTGCATGGATGGAATTCTTGAAAATCATACTTCCATTGATATTCTATCTGAAGTGGAACGAGTGTTGTCATACCGAAAATTCAATTTGACCAATGAAGAGATAGACAAACTCCTGAAGATCTACTTTTCTTTTTCAAGATTGATAGCCGTTAAAAATAGGTCAGATGTTAAAAGCAGAGATTTTGCAGATAACAAGATTCTGGAATGTGCAATTGCTTCTGAAGTGGAATATATCATATCCGGAGATCGGGATCTACTGGTAATGAAGGAAGTAGAAGGGATCAGAATAATAAGTTCCAGAGATTTTCTTGAAATTTTTGGCTAATAGTAAAGTATCATCTGGCCTCTTTTGATACGTTATATCGTGAATCGAACTACACGTATTTACTTCTCGATTATTTTGAATGATTCAAATCGAGAATAATTCCCCCTGTCTCTTCAAGCGTATTCGAACAGAGTGCAGAAGGGCGGAGTGTTCAACGTTGGAAGAGGATGAAAGTAGTGAAGAAACGGTGTTGGTCCGAGTGTGAGTTGATGATCAGAATCTTTGAATGATCAAATGAGTAGGTTGGGCGAATGTGGGTCTTTTCGATGTACCGGGATCCGAGATCGGTGAATGATGATCGGATCACCCGGAACCCAGACCAGGTATTTCAGGTCGAACCCACGATTAGGGCTAAATATCTGTCATCGCATTTCCAACCGCTCTTTTCGGGGTTGTTACCTTGGATTTCGACAGGATCGAGAGATACAGGATGATGTCAAGCGACGAGGTCCAGAGGACCCAGGAGAAGAAGCTCCGGGACTTCGTGAGATACCAGCTCTATCCATTTTCACCTCATTACGGAAAGCTGTTCGATGAGAACGGGATCGATCCCGCCTCCATAAAGACTGTCAGGGACCTGGAGAAGATCCCACTGACCCGCAAATCCGATATAATGCCTGATTCCACAAATCCGAAAAGATACAAGGACTTCATACTCCAGCCTACCCCGGAGAAGATCGGGAAGCACTGGCCGAGGTCGAAGCTCATAGGTCTGAAGATGAAGGATATCGTGATGGGCAATCTCCAGGAAGGACTTAGACGTGAATACTATCCGACCTTCATGATAGCAACGTCCGGGACAACGGGCAACAACGTCCCTTTCATGTACACCGAAAGGGACATCAAACAGTTCTCCAACATCTACGCGAGCATGACCGGGGTGACGCAACTGGACCTGAAATGGGTGGTCCTGAACACGTTCCCCTTCGCGCCCCACCTTGCCTTCATCTTCGTCTATTTCGTCAACCTCTGCCTCCCGCTGAGAATGTTCCATACGGGCGGTGGGGCCGTGACATCGACGCTGAAGACACTCGATGTTATCACCACGGTGGATGCCAACGTCCTCATCGGTATCCCCTCCTACATCTACCATCTTCTGAGGAAAGCCCAGGAGAAGGGGACCGACCTCTCCTCCGTCAAGATGGTCGTGACCGCAGGGGAAAAGCTTTCGGTATCCACCCGGAAGAGGATCACGGAGATACTTGAGGAGAGGGGAGCAACGGATTTCAGGATATTCGATGTCTACGGGACAACAGAGATGAGGGACGCGTATCCCGAGTGCACCCCGGGGAAGGGCGTATACCATGTCCATCCAAACATCCACATATGCGAGATCGTGGACCCGGAGACCGGAAAGCAGAAGAAGGAGGGGGAATCCGGAGCACTGGCAGTAACTAACATCGACGGGAGGGGCTCCGTGGTCTGCAGATTCCTCATAGGGGACATATTCGAGGGGGGTATCCGGTACGGAAAGTGCCCCCACTGCGGGAGGGAAGGGCCCAGGCTAGTGGGGCCCATCGGAAGGATCCGGGATTACCATCGGAACCTGGAGCTGACCAACGTGAAGGGAACGCTCCTCAACCTCAACACATTCTTCGACATAATGCCCACCATAGAAGGAATAGACGAGTGGCAGGTGTCCATAGAGAAGAAGAATAACGACCCATCGGACCTGGACCTGATCAGGATAAAGGTCGCTCCGAAGAAAGGGGTTATAAAAGAGAAGCTCGAGAAGGAGATCAAGGACAAGATCAACGATTCCATCGAGATCAATCCCGTCGTGGATGCCCATTACAGTATGGACGAGCTCTTCGAGGAGATGGGGGGCAGGATAAAGGTTCAGAGGATCGTGGATACGAGACCGTCCTGACCCTGCGGTCAGGGTATATAAACCATCCGAACACGGTTAAATACGGGTTCGGAAATGGCCTCATTCATAGTAAGAGTGAACATCGATGGAAGCGATTCTCCCCGAAGGTGATAGCGTTCCGTACTCTGCGGACGTTGGTGACTTCGTTGATCTGAAGGAGGGGGACCGCTGGGAATGCGTGATGTGCGGCAAATGCTGCGGAAACGTCTTTTCACGGACATGGCTCGATGTCTCGCTGACGCAGTACATCGGGGATCCGAAGGACGGCTACTGCAGACATCACGACAGGACCTCATCCGTCTGTCATATTCATCCGGGCAGACCCAATATCTGCAGGGGTTATCCATTCGTTCTGAGAAAGGACGGCAACTCCTTCAAGATACAGGTCCACAGGAAATGCACGGGTTTCGGGACGGGTGAGCCAATTGATATCTACGCAAAGGGAGAGGAGCTCGTGAAGCTTATGGAGGACGAGTTCGACATGGATTTCATGATACGATCCGATGGGAACGGAGGGGTGAGACTTTACAGAATAAAATGATCAGATATCGGCTATTTTCCCGATCCCTTTCTTCACCGCCATATCGTAGACCAGCTTTGCGGTTGCAGCATCCTGGATCGCCAGGCCGTTGGATTTGAAGAGAGTTATCTGTTCGGGAGATGTCCTTCCCTTCTTTCTCCCGGTTATGATCTCACCGAGCTCGGCATGAATATGATCCGCAGTAAGTTCGCCGTTATCGATGGGGATCATGATATCTCCCGCTTCGCTTAAGCATCCTTCCCGGGAATCTGCGATGAATAGCGATCTCTTCACTATCGCGGTATCAAGTTCCCTGGCATTCGGGGTGTGGCTTCCGATCCCGTTGATATGGGCCCCTTCCCTGACCTTTGAGCCGTCGAATATCGGGGTGGGTGAAGAAGTTGCGGTGCAGATGATATCGGCCTGGAGGAGGTCGTCGGGATTTGCGGCTATATCGATCGGGATGTTGAGCTTCTTCCCCATCTCTTCCGCGAACTTCTGGGCGGCCTCCGGGAACTTGTCGTATACCATTGCCTTCACGATATTTCTTGCCTCGTGTACACCCCACAGCTGCATCTGAGCCTGGACCCCGGCTCCGAATATTCCCGCTACCTGTCCGGTATCATCCCTTGCGAGATGTTTCGTCGCCAGACCGCTCACGGCTCCCGTTCTTACGGCTGTGAGGTAACCTCCGTCCATGATGCAGATGACGTTTCCGGTCTCCGGATCCTGCAGGAGCACCTTCCCGATGGTGGTGGGCATGTTGTGCTTTGTGGGGTTGTCCTTGTAAACGGTTACCACCTTGCAGGCGAGGGCGTTCATCTCCTGAAGGTAAGCTGGCATGTAGAGTGCCAGCCCCCCGGGAGGTTTGATACCTATGCGCAGCGGAAGAACGGCCGTTCCGTTGGCCAGCTCGGTGAAGGCTTTTTCCAGTACATCGATACAGTCTTTCATCCGGAGGACCGATATCACGTCCTCCCTGTTGAGAAGCAGAACCATTTGAATTCCCCCGTGGAGATATGGAATTGATGCAGGGGGTCATCTGCTTCATTTCAGATAAAAGTTGGGTGGGACAGGACCCTCTCTTATCGACAAATTATTATCGTTGGTATGACAATTCTTCCCGGTGGTCCCGATGAAGAAGGTATTCAGGAACGCGGATAGGACGATGAAGATAAGTTACGACAGGTGTGTGGGTTCCGGGGAATGCGTCCAGGCATGTCCAATGAGCATAATGCAGATCGAGGAGGGGAAGGCGGTATGCGCCGATATCGACAAATGTATCTCCTGCTGCGCATGTGTCAATGCCTGCCCCCATGATGCCATAGAGCATTCGGAATGCTGACAATGAAACATAATGCCTGCATCTTTGTTATGCCGGTGTAATCGTGAGATAATTTATACTATCCAACACATTCAAGTATCATGAAAGGAAGGGTAGTTATTTTTTCCATTGTACTGGTTTTTGCATCCCTCGCGCTGATCGCGATATCGCTCTCTGCCAGGGCAGCCTCGGAGAGCTCCATCGTATCGGTAGGGGGAGGAGATACCCACACGCTCTCATTCAATGCGAACTCCGGGGACCTGGACTGGGAGGTGCGGGTATACGGAGACTATTTCTCCGGAATGTACCAGCACACTGGTATCGACATGGAGATCCGCTACGCGGAGGATGACGAACTCGTCTACATGCTCATCGATGTCGAGGATGATACGGGGACCCAGTATCTCGATTACAACGGAGAGTACGAGTTCATACTCACGAATAACAATGATTTCTCGGTGGATATCTATTATTCCCTGGATTACGAGAATTACATCTTCACTGCATGCTGCTGCAGCGGTGCTATATTCGCGCCCCTGGTCCTGCTGGGTGTCCCTATTATTGTCCTTACCTACGTGAAGAAGGGCAAAGTTGCATGAAAGCCTGATCAGATATGGAGGACACCATTTCGGTAATCCTCGAAAGCCTGGTAGAGTTCTTCCCTGGTGTTCATTACGAACGGGCCCCCCCGGGCAACAGGTTCATTGTTCGGTATGCCCGCGAACAGCAGGAAACCGCTGCTCTCACCCACACCCTCGGCTTCAACAAGGTTTCCCTCCCCGAGGATTCCCGTTTCCCCCCTGCTCAGGGCGTGATCCCCGAAGGAGACCCTTCCGGTATGAACGTACACGAACTTGTTCATCCCCGGGTCAACGGAGAGGGAGAATAGGCTATCCTCGAAGAGCCGTACATCCAGATAGACCGAGGGTACGTAGTTCTTTGCAGGTCCGACCTTGTCCGCGTACTCGCCCGAGATAACCCTCACCCTGGAGCCTTCTCCGTCAACCACCGGCATCTCCCCTGAATCAAGGTGCTGGTATCTGGGAGGGACCATCTTGTCCTTCTTCGAAAGGCTGAGCCACAGCTGATATCCCCAGAGCTTTCCGTCCTTCATCGCCGGCATCTCCTCGTGGAGTATACCCCTGCCTGCGGTCATCCACTGGACATCTCCGGGCCCCATTTCACCCTGATGCCCTTTTGAATCCCGATGAGTGAAGCGGCCTTCGAGCATGTAGGTGATGGTCTCTATTCCCCTGTGCGGGTGCATGGGAAAACCTGCCATGTAATCTCCCGGGTTCTCGCTCCTGAACTCATCGAGCAGAAAGAAAGGGTCCACGCTATCCAGCTCTTCGGTGGGCATGATCCTGTAAAGGCTCACCCCCGCCCCGTCGGTGACTCTTCTTCCTTTGATGACCTTGTCTATCCTGCAGGTTCCTTCCGGCATGGTATCAGCTCGAACCTTCACCATGTTCGGCCCATAAAGAGATTTTCCCGTAAAGGTATCAGAACTCGAGCCCTTCGGTGAAATCGCTGTCGGAGAACATCACCCCGGGGTTCATCAGGTTCAGAGGGTCGAAGATCTCCTTGACCTCCCGGAAGTACCTGTATACCGCCTCACCCCACTCCTCCCTTAAGAACTCGACCCGGTTCCTTCCGGTTCCATGCTCCGCTGCCACGGTTCCGTTGTATCTGAAAGCGGCCTTGAAGCACCGCTCCCCGATCCTCCTCATATCCCGCTTCCAGTTGACCCTGTCGATAAGGGGTCTGATGTGAAGATTTCCCTCCCCTATGTGTCCATATATGACCACGGGCACCTTTTCCTCCTCGAATATCCGCTCTATCTCCTCGATGAAGGGGGGAAGGTTCTCCAGTGGTACCCCGAGATCGTCCACGAAGGAGAGATACCTCCTGTCCTCCGTCTCGTTCCTGCGCTTTATCTCCAGAAGCATCTTCCATCTCAGACCCCAGATCCGGACCTGCTCCGTGGGGTCCTCGAGGGTATGATACGCCAGGGCTTTTCCATCGAGTATCTCGCCTGCTCTCCTCTCGCCCTCTTCCACGTCCTCGTCGAACTCAATTAGGAGTGTGGCCTTGGAACCCTCCGGGACGCTGAGGGATGTATCCCTCTTCACGATCTCCGTGCCGAAGCCGTCCATTAGCTCCAGAAGGGATGGGCCCAGTTTCTGTAGTTCGGGTATGACCTTCCCGGTGGACGTCAAACTGTCGAAGAGGGCGACAAGCATTATCTTTTTCTCGGGGATCGGTTTGAGTTCCATCTCAATTTCCGTGAACAGCCCCAGTGTACCCGCAGAACCTACCACCAGATGTGCCACGATCTCGTTTGGATCGTCGTAATCGTAGAGGGCCCGGAGATTGTAACCCATGGAGGTCTTGAGACCTTCCTTTGACCTGAGTACCTTCATCGCCTCTTCATCCTTCAGAAGCTTCTCCTTCAGTTGAAGTATCCTCTTTTTCAGGTCGCCGGGAATTCCGAGCCTTGTATCGACAACACCATGGGCGGTATCTATCATCCTGATGTTCCTGACGGATGTATCCACCGTTCCGTACTTGATGCTCCTGAGACCGGAAGCCCTGGTCGCAACATTTCCCCCGATGGAGCAGAACTTCGATGAGCTCACGTGGTAGGGCAGGAAGTACCCCCGAGGCTCCATTTCCTCGTTCAGCCGATCGTAAATAAGTCCCGGCTCGAAACGGACCCTTTCGTCGATTGTTTCGATGATGGAGTTCATTTTCTGGAACAGGACGATGATCCCTTCCCCTATTGCATTACCGGAAAGGTTGGAGCCGGCCGCCCTTGCGGTGATGGGGATATTCTTGCTTTTCGAATATTCCAGGATCTCGAGGACCTGCTCCTCGTTCTCGGGGATGGCAACCATACTGGGCTTTGACCTGTATTTGCTCATGTCCATGCTGTACCTTTTCAGTGTTGCCTCATCCTCTTTCACGGTGCAGGTGATATCCCCCTTTTCCATCTCTTCACCTCCTCGGGTCCGTCCTCCGGATGATATCGCTAACCGCTGACTGATTGAAACCCTTGAAGCCCTGGTTCCTCTCTATGAGCTCCAGATGGCTTCCTCTTGCACCCGATGTGGTGAAGATGGAGAACTGCTCCTGTGTTATTCTGTTCCCATCAAGGAGTGACCGGCCCCTTTTCGGGTCTATCTTCCAGTTCACCCCCTTTGTAAAACATTGTTTCAGATGGGGGAAACTTGAAAAGGGGTCCATGGGGGCATTGCCCTCTGACCTGGCCCTTTCGTTGTAGGTCATGAAGTCCACCCTGGCAGCAAGATGATGTAGACCCGCCTCCAGCATGGATTCTCCGTGGAGAGCGACCCAGAGCCCCACCGTTCCAAGTTCGTCCCTGCCCTTCAATCCAGCGTGTGCGAAGTCCCCGTCCTTCTCGACGGGTTCCATATCCACATCGGCGAACACGACGGTGTCGAGGTCTTCATGTTCAAGCACCTGCGCTCCCCATCCCGCCTGCTCACCGGCATAGAACCTTTCCCTGGGGACCATTCCGATCTCTTCCAGAATGCTTACCACAGTTTTCAGATTCTCCCGGGAATTTCTGTAGGTGTGGTGGTCCCGGTTTCCCCACCCCAGACCCAGGGTATTCTGCCTCCGGAGCTGCCTCAGAGCATCCGGATCTCTGGACTCCCAGTATCTTCTCTCGGTCCGGAAGAACGCATCCGCGACCCTTGATACATGCAGGTCTTTTTTGTATTCCCTCAGCCGGGATAGAAGCTCTTCAAGGGCCATGTTTTCGTCAAAGCCGGTTCTTTCCCGCCTGCCCAGTGCATCCCTTGTCTTCAGGTATGCGTCCGTATCATCTTCTTCCTTCTCGATGAAACCGCGGTATCCCCTCCTTTCGATCCCTCCGAAGTGGACGTTGTTCTCCCTGCTGAGAACAATGTAGCGGAGAGCCGAGTGTTTTTTACCCCGGGGTTCCTTCCTTGCTCCATTGGCGGAAATGAACGTATCAAGGTCCTCGACCTTGATCAGCAGCCTCGCAATCTTATCCTCACCAAGGATGATGGGGGGGAGCATGGAATCGGGGGCCCTGTAACACGTAGCATCATCGATCTCGATATCCGGGTCCCTCTCGAAACCTGTCTTCAGCAGATCATCGATATCGATCCATCCTGCGGGTATCCGGATATGATCGATCCAGTCCATCATCCTTGTGGATGTCTGCCGGGAGAGCTTCTCCCCGAATTCCCTTGCGGCCCGATTATCCCCGAGCAGTCTTCTCTGCAGTACCTTGACCAGCCCCTCCGCGCCGGGGTGCAGCGTCCAGGAGATTCCTTCCGTCATATTCAGATCCCTTCCCGTGTTCCATCTTTTCTGCCTACTAAAGGGTTTCCCTTGACAGGCCCTGCCCGAAAATGGGAGGGAATTATATCCACGATCCTGAACTGTATTGCCAAAATGTATATCCGGGGCGCTCTTTTATAACGCAGGGATCAAGATGAAAGCGAAGAGATACCCTATGACCTTCAATGACCTGATGGAGATAGAGAGAATATCCTCCCCCGCAGTGCACCCCGGGGGAGAGTTAATTGCCTTCACGAGGACGAAGCACGACCAGAAGGAGAACAAGGTGAATTCGACCATAATGTTACTTGATATTACCGACGGAAGCATAAGGGAGCTAACCCCTGGAGACTCGAAGGACGCTTCAGCTATCTGGAGCCCTGACGGAAAACAGCTTGCTTTCACCTCGGACAGGGGCGGGTCCCAGCAGTTGTGGATATTGCCCTTCGAAGCGGGAGGAGAGGCGGGGAGGCTAACGGATGGCGAGGGAGGAGTCTCGTCCCCGGTCTGGTCTCCCGATGGCGGGAGAATAGCATTTGCGAGGAGCATTGTCATTTCTCCTCACTGGGATGGGAATGCTGAAAGGATCGAGGGGGAGGACAAGGAGAAGAGGAAGCTCGCAAGGACCTACGGTCTGATCAACGAGCTGTCATCGGCCAGGGTCGAGACTTCCCTCTTGTACAGGCACTGGGACCACTGGAGGGATATGAAGAGGAGCCATGTATTCATCGTCGACCTCGAGACCAGGAAGACGAACGATGTCACACCTGGTGATGCCGATGTGCCGCCAATAAGCCTTGGGGGGTCCCAGGACTTTCAATTCTCCCCGGATGGCAAGGAACTCGTTTACGTCAAGAACCCCGATGAGGTGGTGGCTGTATCCACCAACAACTCGGTATTCATACGGAAGCTTGAGGGTATCAAGGCTCCGGGAGAACCCGTGAGGATCTCCCACAATGATGCCTTAGAGCTCGATCCGAGATACAGCCCCGACGGCAGGTACATCGCTTACCTCGGAGGTGAGAAACCCGGATACGAGGCCGACAGGGCGAGGATCAAGATCTACGAGAGGGGAACGGGAAAGACCAGGATACTGACCGGGGGTTTCGACAGATCGGCCTCCGAACCTGTCTGGTCGGAGGATGGGAGCAGACTATACTTCCTCGCCGCGGACATGGGTTACATGTCCATTTACAGTGTGGATATGGAGGGAAACGTCAGACAGCATACCTCAAAAACGTTCAATTCGAACATCAGGGTGGCCCCGGGAGGGAAGCTTCTGGTTTCCAGGGAGTCCATGACGAGACCCGCCGACCTCTTTCTCCTTGATCCGGGCAGCGGACAGGAGCCGGATCTCGAGCTCCGGGGGAAGGAGGAAAAGATCGAGGCAGTTAAGGTAGAGAAGCTCACTTCCTTCGGAGACGGTATAGGGAAGAAGGTCGAGCTGAACGATCCGGAGGAGTTCTGGTACACCGGAGCCGACGATGATCCGGTACACGGCTTTTTGATAAAGCCTCCAGCTTTCGATCCGAAAAAAAAGTGGCCGACCCTTCTCGTAATTCACGGAGGACCTCAGTCAGCTTTCTTCAACCACTTCCACTACAGGTGGAACCCGCAGCTCTTCGCTTCGGAAGGATACGTTGTTCTGGAGCTCAATCCCAGGGGGTCAACCGGCTACGGTCAGGAGTTCACCGATCAGATAAGCGGTGACTGGGGCGGTAGATGCTACGAGGACATCATGAAGGGACTTGAACATGCGATCTTGAAGTATCCGTTCATCGACGGGAACAGGATCGGAGCTCTGGGAGCGAGCTTCGGAGGCTTCATGATAAACTGGATCGCCGGACATACGGACCGCTTCAAGGTACTTGTCTCCCATGACGGTATCTTCAACCAGGAGACCATGTCGTACATGACAGAAGAGCTCTGGTTCGATATCTGGGAGCACAAGGGAATGCCCCATGACGATCATTCAAGCTTCCTGAGGTACTCACCCCACATGCATGTCCAGAACTTCAGGACACCGATGATGGTGATACAGGGAGAGATGGATTTCAGATGCCCGGTCTCCGAAGGAGTATCGCTTTTCACCGCACTCCAGGTGATGAAGGTTCCGTCGAAGTTCCTCTACCTCCCCGATGAGGGGCACTGGGTGCTGAAACCCGCCAACAGCCAGGTATGGTACAGTGAGATCCATGATTTCATCAAGGAGCATATCTGATCCGGTGCGGTCTTGCACTTCATGGTCCAAAATATTCTGATCAGCATCCAAAGTGGAATGTACAGCATAAAGTATCCCGTAATAATTATTTTTCGATGATAATTTCCTAGGAATCTATAAAAACGTTCCCATCCCTGGAAACCCGTTCCAGACAGATCATGGGATGGTGAAAGAATGTTGAGAAGTTCCGGTAAGTATCTTGTGTTGATGAGCATACTCCTGATGGGATTGTCCGCGGTTTCCATTCTGCCTACGGCGGAGGGGGCGGAAACGGGCTACTTCCATGTATACGTTGAAGGGTCGGATACCCAGTTACCCATAGATGGGGCGTATGTTGCGATAGACGATGATATAGCATGGAGGACACTGAAAGACGGTAGATGCACCCCCACCGGGGTGGAGTTCGGGGTCCACAACATAACTGTGTATGCTGACGGTTACAGGGCAAGCACCCAGAGGGTGGAGTTCACGAAGAACGGGACCGAGTACAGGTTCGTTCTCTCACCGAATGAACCCGTAAGGGAATCCTTCATCAAGGGAACGGTTCACCTCGAGAGGTATCTGCCTCCCTACGATGCGGGAGAAGCCGTCATAGGCTTCATGGACCCGACGGGGGCCCCCATACCCGGGTTGGTGGACGTTTATCCCACCGACGATCCTCTTGTCGGGGAATATTTCGTCATGGTGTCCCCGGGATCGTATCATCTCTGGTGCTCCATTGAGGGACATTCCACCGGATACTCGGAAATGATATCCGTCAAGGAGGGGTCGGTCGTATACCATGATTTCTACCTGAAGTTCATGGGATTCAAGAGCAGCGGACTCGCCGGGAACATCACGGATGCGGTGACCGGTGACCCGATCACCGGCGCAACCGTGGTGGCAACGAGCGGCACGACCACCCTCGAGACATTGACGGACAGTTATGGTTTCTACTTCTTCTCCGGGCTGCCGCCCGGGACCTACACGGTCATCGCGGCCCACACCAACTATCTCCCAGATTCGGGGAGCGGGACGGTGAACTGGGGACAGATAACCTATGTCGACATGAAGCTGAAAAGAACAAAGATCAACCAGACCATACTCTGGGGTTTCGTCTACGGTGACGGCATTCCGCTTTCAACCGCTACCGTTTTCACCGATGTGCCGAACGTCCTCGGGACCAACGCCATGGGCGTTGCGGGGCTTTATGCGATAATGGACTACCCCGGCGACGAGGATCATCTTGTGGGCGCCACCGCCTCCGGTTACTATCCAACCTCGACGAATGTAACGGTTCCGACCGGAACCATACAGAGGCAGGATCTGTATCTCCAGAGCGGGAACGTGAGAAAATGGGGAGTTCTGATAGCCTCGGTATACGAGGAGGGTACAAGTGTACCCGTCAACGATTCAACGGTCCATCTGGACAATCCTGGTGTCTTCACCAATTCGCAGAATACCGGAACATCCTCGAACACGGTTGTCTGGGTGGGAATTCCCGCCTGGGGATCTTACACCTTCAACTGCATGGCATCGGGATATACCTTTGTGGGCTATGATAAGACACCCGGAGCCGGACCTTATCTGCCTTCGGATACCTTCACCGTTTCATCGAGCGTGATCAACGAGGCAAAGCTCTTCATGAACAGGACCGAGGTCCAGGACGAGGCCAAGATATGGGGCTATGTCATCAACGCCGGGTCCAGCACTCCGGTGTCGGGATGCCCGATCCTTGATATTACGGGTAACATGAGCCTGTTCTCCACCACGGATGCGGTGGGGTTCTACGTTGAATATGTGGTTCCGGACAACTACACCCTGGTAGCCCTTCCTCCTGGAGCCTACTCCATCATGAACTACGATCATGCCACCGGGGTCTGGGGATGGGGCCCGTGGACCGGAACGGTCTCGGCGGGTGAATCCAGGCATGTGGATTACTATATCAAGATCGAGAAGGAAGGAATGCTCATCAGCGGTCAGGTGGTGATGGAAGGCACGGGAGATCCGATCTCGGGTTTCGATCTCGAGGCTATCAGCCCGTCTTCTGCGGTCTTGTATGATTCCACACCGTCCTCCGGTTTCTTCCTGTTCTCCCCTCTCTGGGATGCCGGGACCTGGACGCTAGATGGGTCCCATTCGTCCCTGTACGTGGTGGATGTGGAGTACTGGCTGCTTCCGTCCGGGCCCCACCAAGTATCCTCGACTCTGCCGATAACTTTTAACCTCACGGTCCCCGACAGCATGTGGGTGAGGATAACGGTCTCCAAGGAGCCCCAATCCGACAGGACCCAGATATGGGGTTACGTCTACGTCGACTCGATCGGCGGATACACATCACACTTCTCCAGTGTTCTCGACCTGACAGGAGCGATGACCGTTTTCGATGTGACCGACTCCACCGGTCATTATCAGAATTTCGTTGTTCCGGGGACGTTCACGCTCATGCCTCTCGCAGTAGGAGGCTACTCAGTTCTTTCATACGACTATGCAACCGGAACCCTTTCGACCGCCCCTTGGACGGGAGCGGTTTCCCCGGGAGAATCGAGGCATGTTGATTTCGTGATGAAACAGGACCGGGAATCGGCGAAGATAGCGGGTCAGGTCGTGATGGAGGGAACCAACGCAACCGTTTCGGGCTTCAGCGTGTCAATATCATCAGGGTCGCTGAGCTACACCGAGACCACCCCTTCAAACGGGTTCTTCCTGTTCCCGCCGGTATACCTGTTCTCCACATGGGACCTGACAGGATCACATCCCTCTCTTTTCGTTCAGGAGGTGAAGTATCATCTGTGGCCGGGCGGGACCGTTTCCACCTCGCCGTCACTTCCGATGAGCTTTTCGATCGGCATGTCGGATATCATGTGGGTCGAGATCATAGTGTCCCAGGAGGAGCCGCTCGTGAGCATGCTTTACGGCAATGTATTCAGGTTCTTCAGCAATATACCGATCCCGGGGGCAACGGTACGGATATACCAGATGCCGGGAATGGTCCTCACCGATACACTGACAACCAGCGGGTCCGGATATTATGAGAAATATCTCTTCCCCGGAGATTACTATGTCAAGGCATCACTCACTGGATATACCGCATCGTCGGCAAACGTGGTCATGACGCCGGGTTCCATCCTCTACCAGCCCTTCTATCTGATGCCGAGGATCGTCGTGAAACCTATCCCTCTGAACATTTCGATAATTTTCGTCAACGCGAAGAACAACACACCCCTAGAAGGATTGAAGGTATCCGTTGCGGGCGTGGAGGATATGGTGACCGATGAGGATGGTTTCGTGGAGTTCAGGATACCCGAGGCAGGGGAGTACAGTATCCATACCTCCGCAGCTTCCGTGGTGCTCTACGACGCTGACGGGAACAGGGTGGGTTCTCTGGACGATCCGGTGAAGCTTGAATCCAACGAGACCTACACCGCGAAGGTGACCTACTACAGGGAGATAATCGTCGAGGATGGGTCGTCAAGGGAGGCAGAGGAGAACGTGATCCCCGATGCCGGATGGCTCGGTATCCTTCTCGTCGCTCTTCTTGTGGGAGGGGTAATAGGTTTCGTCCTGAGAAGACCCAAGGGATCAGATATCGAAGAGTGATGTGAAAGCATCAACGTCGGGGCCCCTGTTTTGGGGCCCCATTTTTATTCATCATGTTCTGGTCTTGGTCAATTTTATGAAGGAATTATACCATACTCCCCTCCGCTAACAGGAGGCTTAACCACATGACCGACGAACTCCAGGAAAGGGTGCACGATTATCTCAAAAAATTCGATATGGAGAAAATCGTGACCCCCCGGAGTATCAGCGAATGGTATCGTGAAGCATACGACGGCCATTCCACCTTCCAATCATCCATCAGATTGCTAACGGGAATGATACCGCACGAGTCGCTCGACAGGATGAGCGATATCAACGGTTTCCTCGGATCCCTTCTCCAATTGTTCAAGCTCACGAACAGGGAGACCTATGACAGGATCGATCCAGGATCCGTTGATCCGATCCGACTTTCCGAGGAGAGGCTTCCTCCCCTTGAATGGATGGATGAACAGCTGAACGCTCACGATCTTTTGATACGAAGGTCATATGATGCGGCTTCCAGGAGCTTTGACAGGACATTTCGGAAACTCATAGAGGAGACCACCACCGACAGGGAACCTGACAGGCTTTATTACAATGCATCTAATGCATATTTTCTGACAGGTATGGAGGATCTTGGAAGAGCTTGTCTGGAGTACTCCCATGCACTCAATCCAAAATATTCCCCTGCAGAGGTAGGACTCAAAGCACTCATGAACGGAGAGCTGGATACAATATTGAATATCGGAAGGATATCAAGAAGTCTCGGAGGCCTCACCAGGATCGAGGATGAATTCGAACGCAGTGATATATCGAAATATCCCGTGTGGACGCTCATTGTCGGGCTAAGGTCGATAGGATTGAACATCTCCATGGAGCAGATCTCAAGTTGGGTCAGGGTCTACAACTCATCGGAAGAACTCGTGGATGCGGAATTTCCCGAACTCGGAAAGATGGAGGATACGATCTCCACCATGTCCCTTTACGGTATCTGGCTTCGGATGTTCCCGGACGAACCCTCCATCGAAAGGCTTCAGGACCTTATATACCGGATCGATGAGGTGATATCCTCCAATATGGATGAGGACCTGTCCGGGCCAATAATGGAACTTGCAGGTATGATACTCACCGGGAAGAAGGATTTTCTGCAGAGCTTCAGATCATCGGAAAGCTATCTGGACCTCGAGGAGGATCTCCTGATGGACATTCTTTGCTTCATGCACGGTGAGGATGAATTCAAGGGAACGGCCCTTGAGATGGCAAGGAGGTTGAGGGAGGGAACGGGAGATGATGTATGGTCGGTTCCCATCGCATTCCTTGAGGAAAACGATCAGGAGAGATTGTCCAAAATATTGGATGAGATCCCGGATCGGGGAGATGATGGCAGGAAGATGATGTACATAGACCGGTTCATGGACGAGATACTGGACCTCCCGAAACCTGACATGGATGCCCGGGGGATGGATGACGGGGAAGGTCCGGACTTCACCGAGGAGGATTTTTTGGAGGCCATCGATAGCATGGATGATTGTGAAGATCCCTTCGATGATGACTTCGGCACCGGTGCTTCACTTGAGATACTGTTTCATCCCGCTTCCGTCCATTTCCGTTATCTCAAGGGGTTGGGACTGGAATTCACGGCGGAAAAGGAAATAATCAGGCGTGAAAAGAGTATCCTGGGGGATGAACCCAAAGCGAGGAAAAAGATAGGAAGGAACGAGCCATGTCCATGTGGTTCGGGATTCAAATACAAAAAATGCTGCATGAAAAAAGAGGGTAAGAGATAGCTTTGCACGTTTGGATCAGAGGCTTCTGAACTCCTGAAGCAGGGCGGGTCTGTTCCTGTTCTGATCCCTGACCTGGTTCAAGAATCTTTCCCATTCCTCCTCATCACCATTGTTCTGGAGGACCTTCTTGACCCTCTTTGCGAACAGTGCTGCCAGTCTGTAATCCGCTCTGTTCTTGTTATCGATGTGATCGTTCATCAATCGAGAATATATCCGCACCGCCCCCTCTGGATCATCCTTCTCGATCATGGATGCAACTTCTTTCCTGATCTCCTCCGAAAGCTTCTCTTCTCCTCTCTTTACAATATTCGAGGCTTCGTCCTTTTCGCCCTCGAAGAGGAGTATCCTGACGAGCTCGTTCCCTCTCGCCATTTCCAGGAGTCCCTTCCGAATATCCACCCAGCTACCGATCTTCTCTGCAGTCTCCTTGATCTGTTTGTATGTTCTGAGGGAGGGGGAGGTTCTGAACTCCAGAAGCTGAATACGGTTGAGGTCTTCCCATTTCTCGAGCGAGGAGTAGATATCCTTCAGATAGTTGATGATATCAAATCTCTCCAACACCGAGGTTGAGGTTTTCAGACCGTCCTCTGCGATCTTGACAGCCTTTTCCTTCTCTCCCTTTTTATCCCAGTACCCCACAAGCTCCGTGATATCTTCTTCCTCTTCAAGTATGGAAAGATACTCCTCATCCCTTCCCGCCCCGAGATATGCTCTCTTCATGATCTCTTCGAACGTATCTTCCTGGTGTGTTTTTTCGGTGACCCTTGATGAGAGTTCCTCGAGCAGGACCGTGAAATCCCCTGGAGCGGATGGTATATTGAGAATCATGTTCACATGTCCATCTGCCATTCCCCATTCATCATCGGAGATCTTTCGGAAGATATCGCGGTAGATCTCCCTCTTCTCATCGTTTGACAGTTTTTGATCCCTTATTGACCTTCCCAGTTCTTCGAGGCATTCCATCGTGAACTCTCCGAGACTTCCCGAGGAATCGTCACATCTCTCGAATGCATCGTAGCATCCGTCTATGATGGATCGGAGGATCTCGCTCCTGGTTTCCGGTTCCAGTTGGAGAACCCTTTCTTTTATATCCCTTAGAAGTTTGACAACGAGAAAGACGTTTTCATGGTCGATCAACTCACCCGATCCGAAGAGAACATCTCGTATCTGCTCGATGAGGATATCCCTGCCAGCGTTGATGGCATCATTGTTCTCCTTCATCGACAAGAGAACGTCCCTCTTCACGTCCTCGTTGACCTCGCAGAGATCGGAGAGTATGGACATCATCTGTTCCCTGCTCATCTTTGAAATTTCAGTTCTGATATCGATCTCGACATTGTTTTTGGAAGAATGTTCCTCCCTTTCCCTCATGAATTTGAACAGAACGGCAACTTTATGCTTGCAACCGTATCCGGAATACGGACAGTCGCAATCGGACAGTAACTCATCGTTCTCTACCCTGATGTTCACATCGTATTCTCCGAAGCTTCCTCTCACTTTCGCATTGATACGATCCTCCGAGACGGTCATGGAGGATATCATCCTCGATTCGTAGTAGTCCAGTCCTCTCGCAACTATCGATCCGCTGTCGGCTATCTTCCAGATGTCGTTCTCGACCAGGTCGGAAAGTTTCATATTTCGGGCCCCTTTTTTTTACCCCGAAACGTCGTATTTCCATATGAAGATGATGTTGTATTCAATTTAATTTAAGATTTATAACATTCTTAACGTGAAGGAAATTAAATAGCAGTTTTTTTATCCTGACGTTGAAGATACCATGATCTTGTTTCCCCCTCGGTTCAGGGTAAGCTGCTCGGGGAAGAGAGAAATAGTATTACCTGCATATACGAATGTTAGGGATTGAGGAGACCGAAATGGATCCAATTGATCTCCGTATTCGGACATATCATGATCTCAAGGAGAGTGGTTGTGAAGTGGATGAATGGCTCATTTGCGAAGATGTCTCGACAATTCGTAAGGCACAAACACGTGCTTTTCTATCTGCCAATTTCCTCATGACCATATCACTTACAGAGGAGGCCTCGATAATTGTCTGATGAATTCACATTCCGGTTATTGGTTCGATCCATACACAGCATCAATGAACGATGTGCCGTACAAGCCAGAAGGGCCGTGAACGTCTCGCTTACTCTGCGCAACTGGATGATAGGGATGCGCATTGCTGACTTCGAACTCAAGGGAAAAGACCGCGCACGATACGGCGACCGACTGCTGGATGAACTGTCAACCGAACTGAAAAAGCTTGATATTAGCAATACAGGGCGGAGACAGTTGTACAATTATCTTTCATTTTACAGGACCTATCCAGAGATTGTGCGGACACTGCCCGCACAATTGAAATGCCTGGCATCACGGGATTTGTCCCGGGCGAAGAAACTGTCCACAGCGTCCGCACGATCGGCAATCCTGGTTAACGAACTGGTCAACAAGCTGTCCTACAGTCATCTGGAGCTGCTCGTTAACATCAAAGACGACCTCAAACGCGCGTATTACGAGTTCGAATGCATCCGCGGCAACTGGTCCGTCCGGGAGCTTAGGCGCCAGATCGACAGTCTCTACTTCGAACGGTTAGGTCTTTCCACGGACAAAGAGAAGCTGGCTGAGATTGTACGAAATGGGGCCGAACAGGATACGCTACAAATCTCGATCCGGGACCCTTACGTATTCGAGTTCCTCGGCCTTAAACCGAAAGAGGTGATGGGTGAGACCGCTCTTGAAGATGGGCTGCTCGATAAGTTGCAGGATTTCCTTCTTGAAATGGGGAACGGGTTCTGCTTCGAGGCCAGGCAGAAGCGAATTCTGATAGGCGACACGCATTTTTTTGTCGACATGGTTTTTTATCATAGATTGCTCAAATGCCATATACTCATCGAACTGAAGATGTCCAAGTTCACGCAAGAAGACATTGGTCAGTTGAATACCTACGTGAGCTGGTACAAGAGAAACGTGATGACATCGGACGACAATCCACCCATCGGGATACTGCTCTGCGCCCGTAAAGATCACGCGCTCGTTGAGTATGCCCTTGCAGGAATGAACAATACATTGTTCGTTTCCAGATACCTGACCGAACTGCCAAACAAGGAAGAACTGCAAAGGTTTTTTGAGGAACAGATACGTTCGATCATCGAGGAACGTTACGTTCCGTTGGCTACGCTGCAGAAGAGGGGAACAAAAAGAAAAGGTAGGGAACGGAGGTCAAGATAATGAATTTTTATGAATATTTCATGAAAGCGACCGGGAACGAACCGTTCCATTATCAGATAAGACTTGACATAGCCGATATAGAGCATCCCCAACCGGACCTGCCCCAGCTACTTGACATACCCACCGAGTGCGGCAAGACAGCGGCAGTGGTGCTGGCGTGGTTGTGGAGGCGCACGTTCGCAGAGGAGAAGGTAGGAAAGAGGACACCGAGAAGACTTGTGTACCGTTTTCCAATGAGAGTACTTGTTGAGCAGACACGGGATGAAATTTCGAAAGAGGTGGCAGCTTGAGGGATGAACTTGTACAGTACGGTCGATTCCTCGATGATATTAGAACTCGTATCCGGCAGGCACAAACGCGAGCCGTCATGTCCGCCAATGCGGAAATGATAATCTTTCAGCGTTATGTCAGGATAAGAAATTTACCCTTCATCGTTACCGAATCGTCAAGGGACTCTTGTTGCGGGATTGGCATAGGGGAGGAATAATTCTATGGTAAAAAGAGAAGGATCGGAGACGGAACCGCGCCGGACGATGGGGAAACGGAGGGACCAAGCATCATTTCCGGTATCCCCCCCAAAACGGGAATTCGTGCAAGAGCTTCTTGCACAATTAACCTGGTATCACAATATGGAGATAGGGTCCGATTGGGAGACGCACATTGTAAAAAGCCTCCCAAGGGAGCTCCGTGGAAGCCTTCCGAGCATCGAGGAGATCGAAGCGGAACTTGGTGGGGGGATGAAAGACAGGAAGAAAAGCAAGGGGAAGAAAGCATGAACTATGATGAGTTTTTCAAAAAAGCGACCAGAAACCCGGAGCCATATCCGTACCAGCGAAGCCTCGCGACCGGGGAGGAACTGCCACAGTTGCTGGATGTTCCCACGGGATGCGGGAAGACAGCGGCAGTGGTGCTGGCGTGGTTGTGGAGGAGAAGGTTCGCGGAGGAAGAGGTCAGGGAGAATACACCGAGGAGGTTGGTGTATTGCCTTCCGATGAGGGTACTTGTCGAGCAGACGCGGGATAATTGTGTTGGATGGCTGAGAGAACTCGGCATGCTGGCGACCGCACCTGGAGAAAACAATTCACCTCAAGACGATTCCAAACCCGTAGATGGTTGGGCGAAGGATCATGGAGATAGTGGAGACCGGATCGCTGTAACGGTCCTGATGGGGGGAGAGGACAAAGACGAATGGGACCTTTATCCCGAAAGGGATGCCATCATCATCGGAACCCAGGACATGCTCCTTTCCAGGGCCCTGAACAGGGGTTACGGCATGAGCAGGTACCGATGGCCAGTACATTTTGGGTTGTTGAACAACGATTGTCTATGGGTTATGGATGAGGTGCAGTTGATGGGTGTGGGGGTGGAGACAACATCCCAGTTGGATGCTTTCAGGAGGAAACTGGGTTGTTTTGGTAATTGTGCAAGCATCTGGATGAGTGCAACCACCGACACAAAACAGATGAAAACCGTTGACCAGGATAAGTTTGAAGACAAATTCAAATTACCCGATGAGGATCAAGATTTCGAAGAGATCAAGAAGAGAAAAAATGCCGGAAAACAACTTGTTTTCCACGATCTCATCCTTGACATGGAAAATGAAAAAGCCGGAGATTATTATGATAAATTGATGGATCTTGTTCTGCAGGAACACATTGATGATACATTGACCCTGGTCATCGTGAACACGGTTGACAGGGCACAGAATCTCTTCAAGAAGATAACAAATGATGACAGATGTCCGAAGAATGCATCACTTCTTCATTCGAGGTTCAGGAAACCTGACAGGGACAGAAATCTGAAGATCCTGGGTGATGGAGGTGATCGTCTGATAGTATCCACACAGGTTGTCGAAGCAGGAGTGGATATCGATTCAACCACAATGGTAACCGAGATCGCACCATGGCCATCTATGGTCCAGAGATTCGGAAGATGCAACAGAAAGGGAGGATCCAACGATTCAAGGGTCTTTATTGTGGATGTTGATGAGAATATGGTTGCGCCTTACCAGGAAGAAGAAATCGAAACGGCAAGGGATAACCTGAAACAGATGAGCAATGTTTCATTGAATAATCTGGAAAAGGTCGAATATGAACCCCCATTTGTGGTAAGACCGGTTATTAGAAGAAAGGATCTGATGGAACTGTTCGATACAACACCCGATCTTTCTGGAAATGACCTCGACATCTCCAGGTATGTGAGGGAAGGTGATGACAAGGATGTCCAGGTTTTCTGGAGGGAATTTGATGGGGAGCCATCTGAAGACATGGAACGACCGGCGAGGGATGAACTCTGTTCGGTCACAGTGGGCAAGATATCCAAATTCATTTCCAAGAAAGGAAATGATGGTTATATCTGGGATGGTCTTGATTCAAGATGGAAGGTCCTTGGAAAGAATGATTTGAGACCCGGTCTCGTGATTCTTCTTTCATGTGAAGCGGGTGGATATGATACTTCTCTGGGTTGGACCGGTGAAAAAAAGAAGAATGAGAAGGTCGAGGAAATACCGATACATGATGATATGGATTCCAATGAATCAAATGACGGTGACAAATACACCTTCACAGGTGAATGGAAGACCATTACCGATCATTGCAAAGAAGTAAGTGAATTCGTTGGTTCCCTTTCTCGAAAGGTTGGCCTGGATGATCATATCAATATTTCATTGGAATTGGCTGGAATGTGGCATGATGTCGGAAAGGCCCATGAAGCATTCCAGAACAGACTTTTCGATGGTGTCGAGTATGGTCCTGATCGCCAGATGTTGTTTGCAAAATCTGAAAGATATCGGGGAAGAAAATATTTTGTGATGAATGGCGACAAGGAGCAGGAGAGGAAACATTTCAGACATGAACTGGCATCCGCTCTTGCATACTGGAAATATTCATCAGATGACAGAGATAATCTGGTTGCATATCTGGTGGCCGCGCATCATGGAAAGGTAAGACAATCGATAAGGTCCCTGCCGGATGAGAACGAACCTGGAGATACGAGCAGATTGTTTGCAAGAGGTATCTGGGATGGGGATGTTATTCCTTCTGTACCCAGGATAATGGATAATGAGGTTCGGTTGGACCTTTCTCCGATGATCATGGGCGAAGGCTCCTGGCTCGAGATGGCCATCTCTCTTCAGGAGAAATACGGACCATTCAAACTCGCATATCTCGAGGCCCTGATGAAAGCTTCGGATGAAAATGTTTCCAGATCGATCGAGGAGGTGAGTTCGTGACGGAATACCTTACTCTTGAAAAATTCGAGGAAGAACATGTGAATGTTCCAGTTTCCGGAGAAAGTGATATACATGACATAGAGTTGAAAGGATGCTCGCCGATTCCTCTTGCTCATTATCTCAAGGCCCTTGGTATATTCAGGTTGATAGCCGAGCAAAAGGATCCCGGGGTCAGAGGATACTGGAAAAATGATATATTCCATGTTAGGACGAAATTGACATATGAGGAATTGCTAGATTTCTTCTTTAATTTATACAAACCCACGCCTGTGGTATCTCCTTGGAATGGGGGAAGTGGTTTTTCACCAAAAGACAATACAGAATCAATAATAAGGATCGAAAAAAATAAAGAGGGTCGATTTGAACTCTACCGCAACTCAATATCAATGGGAATAAAAGCAAGGGAAATTATAGGGGTTACTGACAAGGTAGAAAAGGAACAGAAGGAACCAATTTTACGCCTTTGCAGGAATTCATTCCCTGATGGATCCCTTGAATGGCTGGATGCAGCTTATGTACTGACCGATTCTGGACCTCGTTATCCTCCAATACTCGGTACTGGTGGAAATGATGGAAGGCTTGATTTCTCAAATAATTTCATGAAAAACATAGTTTCGGTTCTGATGGAATTAAACAGAAAAGAATCCATTGAACTGCTGAATAATAGCCTCACAGGAAAGGTAATCAATGATCTTAGCAAATCAGCGATCGGCCAATTCTTCCCGAATGCAGCAGGTGGTGCAAATGCATCAGCTGGATTCGAGGGTGATTCCAAGATCAATCAATGGGATTTCATCTTCATGATAGAGGGGGCATTGCTTTTTGCATCATCATGTACAAGGAGACATCAAGGATCCGGGACCAATGCCCCAAGTTATCCTTTCAGCGTAAGGTCCACTGCTTCCGGATATGGTAGTTCCACAAATATGGATGAGGACAGTTCCAAATCAAGGGATGAACTCTGGGTACCGATCTGGACCGAATCGATCTCCCTGAATGAAGTAAGAAGGGTTTTTTCCGAAGGAAGATCGACAATAGGGAGAAAGATATCCGTAAACGGGATTGATTTTGCAAGATCCATTGCAATGCTTGGGGTGGATAGAGGAATTGATGAATTTCAGAGATATGGATTTCAGGTGAGAAATGGGCTTGCTTACTTTGCAACCCCGCTTGGAAGATTCAAGGTAAAACGAAATCCAGATGCTGATCTTGTAATGGAGATCGATTCATGGTTTGACAGGTTTAGATACAAGTGTACAAAGGAAGATGCACCCGCTTCATTTTCAAGGACGATGAACAACCTGGACAGATCGATACTTGATATCTGCAAGAGAGAAGGCCCTTCCATTCTTCAGAACCTTCTGAAGGACCTGGGAAGATGTGAAAAGGCAATGGTAACTGGCCTGACATGGACATTAAATTCCAATCTCAGACCTGTCCCGCCCCTTTCACAGAAATGGCTGGAGAAAGCAGATGATGGGAGTGTGGAATTCAGGTTGGCTGCATCGCTTGCTTCTGTTTATGGAAAATATGGAAAGGACTTCATACCGATCAGATACAATCTTGAACCGGTAAACAGGTCAGTTGTGGATGGAAAGATGAAGAGTGTCTGGTGGGCGAATGAGGGCAATACACAATATGTGAAACCATCTGGTACACTTGCAAAGACCCTCAATTCCATTATGGAAAGAAGACTTATTACAGCGTCACAATGCAATGACGATGAGTACCCCGATCACGGTACTGTCGCAGCAAATACATCTGATATTGCGGATTTCATTGAGGGCAGGATAAATGATCAGAAGATGATCGATCTTCTTTGGGGATTTTTATTGATCGACTGGAATTCTGTATCCGAACCAAGGATCGTGAAACATTCGAGAGAGGACGGAATTCTTCCGGGAGCCGATTATTCCATAATGAAATTGTGCTATCACAACTGGCATGGATCGGATATCGAGATAAAATTGAATGGTCAGATCCACAGAAATGCATCTCGCGGGAACGGAATGAAAGCACTGGAACTTGCTATACGAAGACTCCGCGGTTCCGGGATCGTACCAGCGGTTGATGTGTTCCCGATTTCAAGGTCCAGGTCCGAGAGGATCGCCGCATCAATGTTGTTCCCGATATCAACAGGTTCCGCATTGATGCTAAAGGATAACGTTACAAGACCAAAAAACAAAAAGGAGGAATGAGAAATGGATATCAATATGATGAAGGATGAACCGAGACTGCTCGTGGAAGTGCCTCTGAAACCAATACAGGGAACAAGGTTCCAGCCAACCGGATTCCCCGACCTTGGTGCTGCCACGTACAACATGGCCGATGGTAAGGAGATGCTCCTGCTCGAGTCGACACAGAGCATGGCAAACAGAATGGAAACCATATGCTGGGATGAAGGGAACAAGAAGATAATCGACCCACTCGAAGGATTGCCCTTCGTGAAGGTTCTGGACCAGGATGGCAATTTCCTGACCAATTCGCTACTCGAGTCTCACAGGATCAACAGTCCCTACATACTCGAGAGTCAGGACAAGACTTTCCTAGAGATGCTCAAAAATGAACTGAACATTCTTAAGGACAGACCAATAGACATGGAACTGCTCTCAAGGACATTGATGAAATACGATGTCAATACACTTCTCCATGGTGTATTCCTGGCAAAAAAGGACCTTGCAGGAGGCAGACTAAGACTTCCCCGTGCACTATCCGGGTTCGTTGAGGCCGAGGATGTTACTGTAGCTCCTTCTGGTGGTGTGAAAATGGATCATGTTGATCCGCAGGGAGAAACAAAGAAAGGATTCGGTCATGTTCCTTTCCACAGAGATGAATATACCGGAAAGATAACCGCATACTTCAACCTGGATATATCACAGATAAAGGGGTACGGTCTCGGAGAAGACGCCGAGAACCTTCTGATTGCAATTGCAATGTACAAAATCAGGAAGGTCCTTGATAATGGGTTGAGATTCAGAACAGCCTGCGATCTTGAGATTGATGGGGATGTAATGGTGAAGAGGCCCGAAGGATTCAGGCTACCAGAAACATCGGAACTGGAATCAATGCTTCCTGGTCTGATATCAAAGGCAAGGGACTCCTTTGCAGAACCGCCCGTGACCGAAGTGACATACAAAAAGTGAGGGATCCAATTGATCTCCATAGAATTTCGTTTCCCTGCAGGAAGATATCATGCGACCCCATGGAACAGGCAGGTCAACGAAGGAATAGTTGAATGGCCACCAAATCCCTGGAGGATAGTCAGGGCACTTATATCAACATATTATCTGAAGATGTCAAAGGAATATGATGAATCAATGCTCATTGGTTTGATTGATAAGTTGAGTGATCCACCAGAATATCATCTACCCAATGCTGCAATGGGTCATACCAGGCATTACATGCCCAATTATCGCTCTTGTTTGTATAAAATAGATAAAAAAGGTGATGTTAAGATGGTTGAAAACCCTTTTTTGATCTTCGATACATTTGCCTCGTTGAACAAGGATGAATCGCTGTATGTTACATGGACCGATGTTGATATAAATGAAAATGAGAAAAAATTCCTTTCCGAGACTCTCAAGAGATTGCAGTATCTGGGCAGAGCTGAATCCTGGGTTGAAGGAGGATTGGTGGATGGTTCTCCCGAACCAAATTGTTATCCGGCATCGCATCATAAGGAATCAACCAGGGACCTTGAGATGATAGATGTCCTTGTTCCCATGAAATCTGATGAATACTCCAGCTGGGCCAGCAAATGGAAGCGGGAACACCCCAAAGGGAAAAAGAACAAGGTTCCAGAGGATATACTGGCAGCATTGTGCGTGGAAACGACCATTCTCAAATCGAATGGTTGGAGCCAACCACCGGGTTCCACTTGGATGCCATATCTGAGAGAATCTGATTGCTTCGATGTCAAACCCGAATACAAGGGTCTGGCTGAGGATGAGAAAAGACCCACAGTTGCAAGGTACCAGGTATCAAGCCAGGCACCGCCAAGATTGACCGATGCTCTCTCATTGGCCGAAAGGATACATACCTCTCTTGTGAAGTATTCGGATCAATCTCCGATCTTCACCGGGTGTGATGAGAACAAAACCCCATTGAAAGGCCATGGGCACACCCATATCATGTGTGAATCCAACATATCAAGCAGGAGAGGCATACGTGGGGAAATAACTCATGTCACACTTTTTGCACCAGATGGTTTCGGTCTGAAGGAAAGAAAGGCAATTGACATGCTGAAGAAGGTCTGGGGACATGGCGGACATGATGTTCAGATGGTCCTGCTTGGCGTTGGTGATCCGGATGATTTTGCCGGAAGCAATCAAATGGCGGGACAATGTCCTTTGTTCCTTGCTTCGAGAATATGGCATTCAAGGACACCTTTTGTTTCCACGACTCATCCGAAGTTCACCAGGAATGATGACCCCAAGGTCATTGAAACGGAGATCCGAATGATCGGCCAGGACCACGAGCATATCGTTCAGATTGGATCTCAAGAATATGATTTGATCAGATTGCTCGAAGAGAGGGGATTTCCTGTTCCAGAGTCCATCGAGAGGATCAAGTACACTGATCTTGCTGGAAAGCACACCTACTGGTTAAATTTCAGGACCAACAGAAAGACTGGAAACGGATCCAAAGGTCCGTCTCCTCCCACCGGATTCCGGATAAGGTTCAGGGAAGAGGTTAATGGCCCCATTGCTGTCGGTTACGGTGCCCATTTCGGCCTCGGCCTCTTCGTCCCCAGCGACCAGAATTAGAGATTATAGAAGGAGCGTGATCGATCTGGACCTTGAAAGAAAAAGGATCACCGGTACCTGGCGTATTCAAGAGATGAGTGAATGGGACGCAGATTACATCAACATGGAAGCTCAGGCTTTCATCCGCTTCGAAGATGATGGTACAGGAGAATTCCATTTCGGACTGATTTATGGCAATATCATCGGACGTTTCGAGAAAAATTCGGACCCCCCAATTTTCGATTTCGATTGGGAAGGCAGCGACGAGGGCGACTATGTATCTGGAGATGGTTGGGTCCGTGTTAAAGACAATGAGAATGCAGAAGGGGAGATCAGGTTCATTTCTGGAGAGATATCACTTTTTCAAGCAGTAAAGGTGAAGTTGGTATGAATGAAAACGGGTTGATGGTCATAGAAGATATTCAAAGCAAGATATTCACGATCCGTGGTTTACAGGTAATGTTGGATGCCGATCTCGCGATCTGTTATGGTGTTGAGGTTAGACGTCTTAACGAGCAGGTAAAACGCAACAAGGATCGATTCCCGGAATCGTTCTGTTTCCAACTTACAGACGATGAAATGGAAATCTTGAAGTCTCAAATTGTGACCTCAAATAGTCCGTCAAACTTGAAATCGCAAATTACGACCTCAAGTTGGGGTGGGAGAAGAACAAATCCATATGCTTTTAGCGAGCAGGGAGTGGCGATGCTATCTGCGGTATTGAAAACCAAAATTGCCGTGGAAATGAGTGTAAGGATAATGAATGCGTTCGTTGCAATGAGAAAGTTCATCGTTACAAATGCTCAGATATTTCAAAGACTGGACTCCCTTGAGATAAGACAGTTAAATTCAGAAAAGAAGATGGAACAGGTATTGGACGCTATCGAATCGAAGGATATATTTCCAAAGCAAGGGATATTCTATGACGGCCAGATCTTCGATTCTTATATCTTCATCTCTGATCTTTTCAAGAGTGCCAAGAAGTCTATTACCATAATCGACAACTATCTTGATGACAGCGTCCTGACCCTTCTTACAAAGAGAAAGAAAGGTGTCAAGGTCATGCTTTTCACAAAGAACCATAACAAATCATTGGTTCAGGACGTGAAAAAGTTCAACGAGCAATATCCCCCCATCGATCTCAAAGAGTTCAACAACTCACATGATAGATTCATTATAATCGATGAGAATGACCTCTATCATTTCGGAGCTTCTTTGAAGGACCTTGGAAAGAAATGGTTTGCCTTCTCCAGGATGGATATTGGAGCCGTGAACATGTTGTCGAAACTTGAGGGAATAAAATGAGAAAACATATGGAATTCAGATCAACAATGATATGGAATGATGCATCATTGTCTATTCAACATCGAGGTACATTGGCGCAACGTACGTCTTCCGCCCCTCACAGGAGTAAAGACAGATGAAAAATAGAGAACTCATTCTGAGTGGCCCCGAAGGCCAGTTCGTCGAGTTCAAGCAGTCGATGAACTCAGCCCTTGCAAGGGAAAGGGTAGGTTTTGCAGATACCGGCGGAGGTACAATCGTGATTGGGGTCAATGATACCGGCAGGGCAATGGGTTTGGTAATCACTGATCCTGGAAAAGTGCCTCCCGGGATGAAACCTGAGGACATGGGAAAGAAAAGTGTGAGAAGGAACAAATTGGTGGCCGATCTATTTCACCGAATCGGAGAGGTGGAGAAGGTCGGGTCGGGGATCCTGAGAATGGAGCAGGCTTTAAGTGACGCTGGTGTAAATCCATTCCATTTTGAATTCACCGGATTCTGTACTATCATTTTCGACAGGGTCACCGAAATGGTCGAAAAAGAAGCGGGAAAAACTTCGATGAAAACTTCGGTGAAAATACTCGAAATGATGAAAAAAGATCCGGAAGTAAGTGCGAGGCAGATTTCAGAGGTTCTTGGAATAACCATAAGAGCAGTTGAGATGCAGACATCCAAACTCCAGGAAAAAGGAAAGATCAAACGTGTCGGTCCTGCGAAAGGTGGTCACTGGGAAGTTATAGATGATTAGAGGTGCTTGTAATGGAAAAAGAAAAAGCATTGGTGGTATTTCAAGGAAAAAGAATCCGAAGAATATGGTTTGATGATGGATGGTACTTTGTGGTGAATGATCTTATTGAAGCAATAACTGATTCATCCAATCCATCTGATTACCTCAAGAAAGTAAGAAGCAGGGATGAAGGGTTAAAGGGAGGGTGGGGACAGATTGTCACCCCCCTTCCAATCCAAACCCAGGGCGGACGACAGCAGATGAATTGTGTAAGTACAGAAAACGCCTTCAGACTAATTCAATCCATTCCATCAATAAGAGCCGAACCGTTCAAGAGATGGCCCGCCAAGGCCGCAAACGATATTATCTTTAACATTTCACCGAAAGGATTATGGATGATTAATCATTTTCCTTTCTCATTCCCATCCACCAAAGTGGACGAATGCGGTGACCATGGAGGGTGTTAATGAGAAATCAAACCATTGACCTTCTGGCAAGACAGTGGGATACATTCTCGTTCGAGGACGCGCTCAACATTACCGGTCTGTCCCGGGAAAGCCTGAAAAAACTGATATACAGGCTCGAAAGGAATGGATGGATCGAAAGAATAGAAAAGGGCAAGTACATGATAATTCCCCTGGGAACGGAGAAAGGTAAATACACCCTTCACGAGTTCATCCTAGGCTCAGTTCTTGTAACACCATATTGCATATCATACTGGACCGCTCTTCATTACCACGGACTTACGGAGCAGATACCTAGCACGGTCTTCATACAGACCACTGCCAAAAAGAAAAAACAAGAACAAGAGGTGTTCGGGGTCAATTACCGTATTGTGAGAATAAAGAAGGAGAAGATGTTTGGCATTAGCAGGATTCGGATCGATGAAACCTCCGTCAACATAACAGACAAGGAAAAAACCATCGTGGACTGCCTGGACAAGCCCAATTATAGCGGAGGGATAGTTGAGGTTGCAAAGGCTCTGAACAATGAAGAACTAGACAATGAACGATTGCGCACCTATTCCGAAAATATAAGAAACAGCGGCGTTCTGAGACGGCTGGGATATCTTTCCGATACTTTGGGTCTTGACATGCAACTACCAAGGATCGATACAAGAAACTATCTCTATCTCGACCCCACCATGTCAAAGAAAGGACCCAAAAACTCCAGATGGAAACTCGTGATAAACCTGGATGAAAAGGTATTGGGGGAGTTGGAATGATTCCAAAGAACGAGATCAGGGAAAATGGAAGGAAACACGGTCAAGAAACCTTCAACAATGCCTGCTTAAACACCATTAGAAAAATAGAAAAACCTGCCTTTCCTATTCTTGAAAGATATGTATTAGAAGAAGAGGTTCATAAGTTAGTGAATGTCTTTACCCAAGAAGCTATCTTCGAAGTGCTTGAATTGAATGAGATGGAGAGAAAAAAGGTATGTAATCACATAGTAGTGATACTTCATGAGATAGACGACAAAATATTCAACACATGCAATATCTGTAAGAAGATATCAACAGAGGAGGAGTTGTACGGATGAATAATAAAAATGATATGGATTATTATTTACTGACATCTCTTGGAGTAAGACCCCAGGATGGTAGATATAAACTTGAAAATAGAATAGAATCGGGTAATTTTTCTTCTTCAGCATTGGTAAAATTGCTAGAACAAAAACCGAAAAAAGTATTTGTTCTTCTGACATCTAAAGCAAGAGAAAAATCATTAGAAGAATTTCAGAAAGAGATTGGTTTGGAAACAGAGATTATTGATATCCCTGATGGGGTAAACGATGAGGAGATAAAAACGATAATAAGAAAAATACTGATGGTTATTCCGGAAGGGTCCAATTTAATCCTTGACATATCTCAGGGATTCAGACATTTTCCATTTCTTTTTTTTACTTCAGTATTGTATCTGCAATCGTTCAGGGGAGTTAATATACACAAGATTTACTACGGTATGTATGAAAAGATCCCAGAATATGGTTTTTCTCCTATTATCGAACTTGGGTCCATTCTGGAAATGGTCGAATGGTATCATTCCGTAAAGGATTTTTCAGAAATGAAGTTATCAGGAAATCTTGCAAAAATGATCGATAATAAACTGAATGATAGGTCATTAAATAGAATATCGAAGGATTTTATAGAAAAAATCACAATACAGATAAAAAGATTTGACGACTTTTACGGAACCGGCCTTCCGATGGGTATAGGCGATTCATCAAAGAGCCTGATCAATCAATTCAAGAATAATGAAACAAAGTTGAAAAATGGTAGTAAGGAGATTATCCCTTTGGGTGGCGAGCTATTCAAATTTGCTACCAAATCATTAGAAGATTTCAAATTGGTTGATTCAATCAGTACATCAGGAAAATGGAAGGAAAAATTCAAACTTGATTATACAGAACTTGAGAGGCAATGCAGGATTATTGACAGTTTTTTCACTACCGGTCATTATGTCAATGCCATAAGACTGATGCGAGAATGGATTATCAGTCGTTGTACTTTATCATCGGATATAACGAATGGATGGTTGAAGAGATCAAAAAGGGCCCCCGTAGAGAGATTGTTGGGGTCTATCAGATGGCAGGCTGAAAAAGGAATACTTGTTGATGATAAAAAAGAGCTTGCATCGATCTGGGATTCCATATCTAAATATCGAAATGAGATAGCTCATAATGGAATGAACGAGGAGAGAATCGATATCAGTAGAAACCTGGACAGGATTGAAAAGATCTGGAAAAGGATGAAAGAATTGATGCATGATGATAAATACTGGGATTTGAAGATCGGAGGTGAAGGTGGAAAACTTCTTATCACACCTTTTGGTTTCTCGAAAGGACTTTTATATTCAGCAATAAAACTTATAAATCCCGATAATTGTATAATTATTACATCAAAAGAAGCTGCTAGCAGTATTCCAGAAATAATGAAAAAAGCAGGTTATATCGGAAATTATGAATTGATTGATATTATTGATCCTCATACTGGTTATAACGAAATAAAAGATATTATCAATACTCTTATCCCGAATCGTGCAGGTATATTTCTCGATGCTGACGAGATTATAATCAATTTAACCGGTGGAACAACCACTCTTCAGGTACTTGTTGACGTGATATCTCATAAATGCTGGGAAATGGGAAAGGACCCAAATAAAGTGATTATTCTTGATAAAAGAGATGCTCAAGAACAAAGAGATAATCCCTACGTAACAGGCGAAATTATATATCTTGAAGACATTATATCTTGTTCGAAAAAGGATGGGGAGGATGATTGAAATGGAGACTATCGAAGCAAAGTTCAGAATTGTAACACCGATGTTCATTTCCGGTGCGGACCAGACAAAAGCAGAACTTCGGGTTCCCAGTATCAAGGGAGCTTTGCGGTTCTGGTGGAGAGCTTTGAACTATGAAAAGGATTCAAAGATATTGCTGGATAGGGAGAGCAAGATATTTGGCAGCTCCGATCAGAAAATAGGACAATCAAAGATTAAGATAAAAGTTACAGAGAATAAACTCATTGGTCATCGGTTAAGCCCATAATCCCTCCCTGAAACGCTTACGATTTACATGCGGATCCAATGCCTGGCTGTGCATCACATTCATCATTTTCAGTGTATCAAAATCTAACTTCAAATAATCC